>Ga0207667_10000280_pt1 | contig 70385 bp, 113 predicted proteins | sample KBSCornC52_FD_184301 | JGI IMG/M metagenome (GOLD analysis project Ga0207667, IMG submission 184301) | Corn rhizosphere microbial communities from Kellogg Biological Station, Michigan, USA - KBS Corn C5-2 (SPAdes) (version 2) | ecosystem: Host-associated > Plants > Roots > Rhizosphere > Soil ... | reverse complement strand
GGGGGGGGGGGGGGGGGGGGGGGGGGTCGTGATCCCGAGCACGCAGAGCGTCGTGGACAGACGGCCCTGGTCGAGATTGAGCCGATCGGCGATGTCCTTGCGACTCATGCCGGAGGCGATGAAGGCGCGCAGCTGTGCCTCGGACGTCGGGGTGGACTTGCGTTTCATGATCTTCCTCTTGGGGTGGTTGAAATGAACACAGCGCAGAAGGACGCCCGCGCCTCGGCGTGGGAACTAAGTGGCGGAAGTGCGCTTCGCCTTACGGCCGCGCTTCCCAGCGCGCAGCGCTCTCTCGGCTGCCTCGGTCTTCGCCAGACGGGCGGCCTCAATGTCAGCGAGGGCGACCTCTCGCGGGGCGGTGAGCGCCTCCGGCACGCGGGCCACGATGATCCGGGCGGTGTCAATGCCCGGGTCTTCCGTGATTCCTCTTTTGATCTTGTAGATCGTTGTCGCCCCGAGCCCCGTCAGGGCTGCGACGTGTTCGATCTGCAGCATCGAGAGCCCTTGAAGGGCCTCGGCTACCTGCTTGGCGGAGGGGATTTCGATGCGCATAGCCCGTAAGATACCGCATTCGGTAACTTCGAGTCAACCACATTCGGTAGGCAATTTTGCTTACCGTGCGCGGATGGCACCGAAAATCAAGAAAGTGCTAGGGGAGAACGCGGTCGCCCTCTCGGCTTATCGCAGTCCCCTGCGACCAAACGAGAAGGGAACCAGCCGGCTGATCAAGCTGGGGCTGACCAACGGGACCGCCCAACGCGTGTTGGACGACGAGAGCGACATTTCGCTGGCGGCGCTCGAGACAATCGCAGGCGGCTTGCGTGTCGATCCATGGCAACTGCTGGTGCCGGACTTCCATCCGGAACGGTTACCGCAACTAGCGGCCGAGACGACTCAGTCCGGCATGGCGAACCAGGTCGCCCGCTGGTTGGACGAAGCACCCCCCGACCAGCGGGAGCAACTGTTCTCCCTGTGGGACTCCGTGCGCGGCCTGGTGGCGCACGGAATGACCGTTCAGATTACAGCCGGGCTTCCCGCCGCGGCGCAACCGGCAGCGGATGGTCCAGCGACCACTGCAAAGCGCGGTCGTAGTCGGTGAAGATGGCATAGCAGACACCATGAGCCGCGTAGCGGGCTGCCTGGGCAAGGAACGGCTGGAACGACCGCTCGGGCGTCACGATGGCGTTCGTGGTGCAGCGGGTGAAGCCCCAGCGCACAGCGGCGGTGTACAGCAACTCGCTATCCTCGGGGGTGATTCGAACTGTGGTGAACCGGAGGTCGTAGAGCACGGCGCGGGCCGGCTTCGCCTTCCACTCTTTCAAGGCGTGAGCTTGCAGTCGCAAGGCCGCCTCCAGGTCAACCTCACCTATGGCGGTCACAAGCAAGAGGCCGCCCTCTCTGACCAGCGTGTACTTCATTCCACCCTCTCTCGTTTTGCAGTCAACCCTGAATGTGCATTTGTGCCATTGGATTTAACGCGGTCGGCATGCCAGACACCAGACAACGTTATCCCTATGATGGTTCCACACCAGCTCAGCAATTGAGCTACCGAGGGCTCGATGAACGCATCTGTTGAGGATTCCTTACCGGTTTTTAACGCTCTATGGCACTGATCAAATGTTCAGAGTGCCGGCGTGAGATCGGCGCGGAGGCGAGGGCATGCCCGCACTGCGGCGCGCCGCTATCGCCGCTCCAGACAGTCGTCCCGCGTAGTGCCGTCGCCGCAGTCGCCTTGATTGGCGTGGCCGTCGTTGCGATCGGAATCTACTCGCTGTGGACACCGTCGCCCGCTGCCGCTGTCGTCGCGGCTCCGGCCAGCGCAGTCGCCCCATCCAAGCCGACCCACTACTACACCTGGCACCGAGGCAACGTCTACGGCTATGAGCTCGAGCAATCCGAGTTCAGCCGCGAACACGGCCAGGCGCCACCGGCCATCACTTACACCTATGAAGGACAGCAAGCCGGGGTCTTCCATCTCCGCCAGTTCAATGGCCGGTACATGGACGTCGTGACCTGCAGCGCCCCGTGCGAGACGGTCAGAATCACCAACGCCCAGATGGACGAGCCACTCAAACTTCGCCCGATGACGCCACTGTGGGCCGCCGTCCAGGACATGCTGGTGGGGCAACTAGAGCCCTAGCAATAGTCGTCGCTAACCTCTGATTGAGCCCGCCAGACGGGCTATTTTTTCGACCGCGCATTTTTCTTACCGAATCCGGTTGACACGTACTTACCGATTACGGTACGCTAACGCATCGGCTCAAGAACACGGCACACCGCCGGAGCCGGGAAGGGGAATGCGATGAGTGCGCAACGACACGCCACCGATGCAGACAGCGAGGCCGCCCGCCTCCATCTGGCCATCCAGGATCTCTGCGAACGCGACATGCTCGGGGAGAACATCTCCGGCGAGGACGTCACCAAGCTCCTGCGCTCGGCCGCCTGTGTGAGGTACCACACGGCGAGGGCTCGCTACGCGGTGAGCCAGTTCGAAGCCCGGCGCGAAGCGGAGATCCGCGCGGCCATCCCGACACTGGCGGCGGCTTGCCATGGCTGACCGCTTCCAAAAGAGCATCGAAGTCCCGCAGCGCCACTCGCATCAGGGCGTCGTCGACTTCACGGCCTTCGGTCGCCAGACCGAGGAGGAAGACGCGGAGCATCCTGAGCGGGCGCAATACGGCCGACTCGCGATCTATACCGGTTGCAGCACAACGCACATCAGCATGACCGAGTCGCAATTGCGTGCGCTTGCGGTGCTGCTGGTCGAGGCTGCCGATTCCTTCGTGACGGAGCCGCAATGAACTGGCTCATCGAACGGATCAAGTGGCTCGTAGCCGGCGAAGAGCTCGCCACGCTGCATCGCTACCGCACCAACCTGCACAGCATCGACCGATGGTTCGCCTCGCATGAGGACATCGTGCAGGTCGCGCGGTGGCTGAAGCAGTACTCCGAGCCGCATGACGATCCGAACGATCCTCCGTCTGGCTGGAGCATCTCCCGGCTGCGCCAGTTCGTCGAGGGCCACAAGGCGGATCAGGAGATCCGTCGCCATGGCTGACCGCACCCCCACGCCCTGGCGCGCGCTGCTGCTGGCCTTCGTCCTCAGCGTCGCCGTGCTCGCCGTTTCCTACCTCGCAGGAGCTGATCTGCCATGACCAAGCAAACGAAGGCTGCCGCAGCGGAAGACGCAGGCGGCAGGGATCTGCCCTCGCTGCGCGACCAGATCGCCATGCATGCCCCGGCGATGCCGGCATGGTGGACGAATGGCTACATGGCGCGTACCGGTTCCAACGTCATCGACGCCCAGGCGCTTGCGACTTGGGCCTACGAGTACGCGGACGCGATGGTTGCGGAGCGTGCCAAGTGATCACGCCCGCCCAACGCGCCGCCTACCACGAGGCCGCCAGCAGCCACAGCATCCCGGCGCTCGTCGCCTGGGTGCTCACGCTGGCCGCGTCCGCCGCTTCGTTCCTCGCCCTCGTGGCGACCCGGAGCGAAGCGTGAACGTCGAGCCGACCTGCGTCTGCCATCTCGTTGCTCGAGGCGGGTGCCGGCAGGGGCGCGCCTGTCCAGTCCGCGAGTCCGAACTCGCCATTGAAGTCCCCCTCACGCCGGAGCAACCGTTTCCCGCACCGAAAGGAAAGCGAATGAAGTACTACCGCCTGTCCTCGTCCGCTGTTACCGGCCGTGCGCCGCGTTCGATGGCTGATGCCTTCGGGTGCGCTTCGAACGACCCGGTGCACCCGATGCCCGACGCCAACCGCACCGTCGGCCGGCGCCTCACCGATGCCATCCGCTTCGCCTGCGGGTTCCTGTCCGACCTCGTCGGCGGGTTCTTCGGGCGCTGATCTTCAACTCCAAGGGGATACCAACATGCAAACCGCCCAAGTCGCGGACATCACCGAACTGGCGCTCGAGCCCCGAGCTGCGCAACCGGTGGCGATCCGCCCCGAGAACATGCCGGCCGCGCGCGACGTGACGCCCGCCGATCTGCTGCGCATCGCCACCCAGAGCGGCGACAACGACATCGCCCGCCTGGAGCGTCTGATGGCGATGGACATCCAGTACCGCGAGCTACAGGAGGCCGACCGCCAACGCGACGCGCGCCTCGCCTTCGAGGCCGACTTCGCCGCCTTCCGCGGCGAGAACGTCATCATTCCGAAGTCCAAGGAAGTGGACCGCGGTCGTGGCGGATCGTTCAAGCAGGCCGAGTTCGACAGCGTCTGCCGCATGCTGTCGCCCGCCCTGTCCAAGCACGGTTTCGGCTTCCGGCACAAGCAGACCTTCGGCAGCAAGACGTTCACCATCGACGGTGTCGAGAAGCAGATCGCCTGGGTCTGGGTGTCGTGCATCCTGTCGCACCGCGCCGGGCATTCCGACTCGCTCGATCTCGATGGCCCGGCCGATGACCAGAGCGTCAACTCGCCGATCCAGAACGCGCAGTCTGCCGCGAGCTACCTCAAGCGCCAGTCCCTGCTCGCCATCACCGGCACCGCGACGGGCGGCGAGGATGACGAGAACCGCGCGAAGCCGCGGGCCAAGAGCGGAGACGCGGCTGCGTCCGATGGCGCGCCCGATCCGCTCGACGCTCTGCGGGATGCCGGCCGCGACGCCTCGATGAACGGCATGGTCGCCCTGACGGCCTGGTGGGCGAAGCTCTCGGCCCGTGAACAGAAGGGGTTGAGCGGCGACTTCGGCGGAATGCGTAAGGCAGCGCGGCAGGCGGATGGGGGTGCGCAATGAGCGAACTCATCATTCGATGCTCGTCCATCGGCTACCTGATGGCCAAGCCCGAGAACGCCGACCTGGATCCGCTGCACGTCACGCCCGAGGTGCAGGCGATCATCGCCAAGACCAAGCGCAGCGAGGAAGAGAAGTCCGTCCTGGAGGACGTCCGCCGCAAGAGCCTGTCGGCTGGTGGCAAGACCCACGTCCGCAAGCTGGTGCGTGAAGCGATCTACGGCTACGAGCCGGGCGAGATCGAGACGCGCCCGATCCTCAAGGGCCGCGCAGTCGAATCCGACTGCATCGCCATGCTGGCGCGCCTGACCGGTCGCCCGCTAGTCAAGAACACCGAGCGCCGCAACAACGGCACGATCTCCGGCGAGTGCGACATCTTCGATGCGCCGATCCGGCATGGCCGTGACATCAAGGCCCCCTACTCCATGGAGTCGATGCCGATCGTCCTGGCCGACTGCTACGACTCGGGCTACGAATGGCAGATGCGCGGCTACATGATGCTGTGGGACGCCGAGACCTGGAGTGTGGACTACGTTCTCGTCAGCACTCCCGAGGAACTGGTCGGCTTCGAACCCCCGCATCTCCACTTCGTGGACCACATCCCCGAGGCCCATCGCTGGACGACGTGGCTGGTGGAGCGCGACCGCGCGCTCGAGTCGCTGATCGCCGACAAGGTTGCTGCTGCCCGCCGGTACTACCGCGAGGTCGTCAACGAGTTCGACCGCGAGCACAACGGCAAGCAGCCGGCAACGCTTCCCTGGGAAGACCTGCCCGGCCAGCCGAGTCAGCCCGTCGCCCCGGCCGCCACGCCAGCACCTCGCCCCGCTGCTCCGCGCGCTGCTGCGCCGGTCGCACTCCCGGACTTCTTCTGAAGGGAACACCATGTTCGACCAACTGTACGAATCCGAGGCCGCTGCGCCCGCCGAAGTCGCCGTCACTGTCGCCACCCCGGCCGCGCCCGCCGCCGTCGTCACCAGCATCAAGGCCGCCGTCCTGGCCCAGTTCAAGGCCACCGAGCCCGTCCTGCAGGCGCTCGTGACCCGCTACGAGAACGTCGCGATCGACTGCTCCACGCCCAAGGGCCTGGCGGCGGCGAAGGAAGCCCGCCACGACCTGCGCGAGAACGGCCGGTTCGTCGTCCAGCGCGCCGAGAAGGCGATCAAGGACGAGGTCAACGGCCTGAAGACCGTCATCGCCAGCGAGGCCGAGCGACTCATCGCCATCGTCCAGCCGACGGAGAGCCTGTACGACGATGCCATCAAGGCCCGCGAGGCCGAACTCGCCGCCGAAAAGGCCGAGCGTGAGCGCAAGGAAGCCGAGCGTGTCGCTGCCCATCGGGCCAACATCACACGCCTCGCCGGCTACGCCATCCAGGCGCAGGGCCGCACCTCCGAGCAGATCCTGACCGTCATCAACGGCGTGGCCGGCATTGACATCATCCCCGAGCAGTGGGAAGAGTTCGCCGTCGGCGCCGAGATCCAGAAGGCGGAGACGCTCGAAGCGCTGCAAGTCCTGTTCGACGCCACCAAGCGCGCCGAGGACGAGGCTGCCGCCCATGAGGCGCAGCGCATCGAGAACGAGCGCAAGGCCGCCGAGCTGGCTGCGCGCGAAGCGGAGATGGCGGCCAAGCAAGCCGAGCTCGACGCCAAGCTCGCGGCCATCGCGGCGGCGGAGCAGGCCAAGGCCGACGAGGAGTCCGCCCACGCCGCGCGTGTCGCCCAGAGGTACGTCAATCTCGCGCAACAACAAGCCGAGGACGAGGCGAACGCCCACGCCGCCGAAGCCAGTGCCGCGCTGATCGCGGAGAAGGCCGAGGAAGCCGCCGACGACCTGAGCCAGGACGCCATGCCGGACCAACTCAGCGACGACGCCCTCGCCGCCATGCCGTCGATCGCCGACGCCGTTCTGCCCGTCGACCGCCCCGCTGCCGTCCCGCTCGACATGGATGAGGTCGCCAACCAAGCGTGGCACTTCTCCGGCCGCATGACCGTCTCGACCGGCGTGTTGCTCCCGACCGAGTCGCCGATCCAGTTCGCCGAACGTCCGGCCGCGTCCAACGAGCCCACGCTGACGCTCGGCGCGCTCAACGCACGGTTCGGCGTCTTCAGCATCAACGCCGAAGGCCTGGCGGCTCTCGGCTTCCAACCGATCGCCACCAAGAAGGCCGCCAAGCTGTATTCAGAAGCTCAGTTCCTCGCCATCGCTGACGCCATCGTGGAGCGCATCGGCGAGATCGTCTGCGCCTGTGAGTCCTAACCCTTTCCGGCGGCAGCCCTGGCCGGCGGTCGCTGCGCGGCTTAAGTCCTCCCCCTTCCAAGCACCGCAGCGTTTCCTGGCCACCCCAAGGGCTGCCGCCTCTTTCCTTATCCCACCACCAGAAAGGCACCCATGACCACCAAGACCGAAATCAAGCCCCTCGCGCTCGCGGCCGTTGCCGCACTGGCGCTGGGTTCGCCGCTCGAGGGCGGCACGTTCCAAGGCATCCTGACGCTGCCCAGCGGCGTGCATGTCGCTGTCGTGCTGCTGGCCGACAAGCCCGGCAAGGATCTGAACTGGGCCGACGCGAAGAAGTGGGCCGAGAGCGTCGACGGCGAGCTGCCGGCGCGCCCGGCCGCGGCCATGCTCTTCGCCAACGCGAAGGACCAGTTCGAGAAGGACTGGCACTGGACGTCCGAGGCCTACATCGGCTCGGGCGCCTGGATGCAGTTCTTCCACTACGGCGACCAGTACTGGGACTACGTCAACTTCAAGAACTGCGCTCGGGCCGTCCGCATGATTCCTTTGGTCCTTTGATCCTTTCGAAGGAGCCAACGCATCATGACCACGATCACCCTCGAGGATCTCAAGTCCGACCAGGTGCGCCTGGCCGAGAAGATCGCCGCCTTCGAACGCGCGCGGCCACGCGTCATCACCGTGGCCGCGGCATCGATCTCGCTGGCCGAAGGCGAGACCTACGCCGGCCTGATCCTGAACGACGACGGAACGCCGGCGCACCACCTGGTGCTCCTGCCCGGCGAAACCGAGGCGAACTGGGCCGCCGCCAAGACGTGGGCGGCCAAGGCCGGCGGCGAGCTGCCGACGCGGCGCGAGCAGTCGCTGCTGTTCGCCAACGCCAAGGACGGCTTCCAGGCGCGCTACTACTGGTCGAGCGAAGCGCACGAGAACGGCTCGGACGCCTGGATGCAGGGCTTCGACTACGGCTACCAGGGCTGGGACGGCGTCGGCTACGAGGGCTGCGCTCGGGCCGTCCGCAGAGTTTCCGCTTGATCCTTCAATCCTTTTGAGGAACTGAGCCATGGCCCTCCACCATGACTTGCCGATCTACCGCACGGGTACCCAGCTGCTGACGCTGGCCGTGCGCGCGCAGGAACAGATGCCGCGAGGCGTCAAGCGTAGCCTGGGCGAGAAGATCAGCCAGCACTGCATCGACATGCTCGACGAGATGGCGCTCGCCAACGCGACCAAGCGCGGAGAGCGGGCGCGCCACGTCGAGAACCTGCTGTCCCACCAGCGCACGCTGACCGTGCTGCTGCGCGTGAGCCACGACAACCGCTACGTGGCCACGAAGGTGTGGGCGGACGCGGTGCAGCTCCTGGACAGCATCGGCAAGCAAGGTGGTGGGTGGCTCAAGTCCGCAGCGAACGGGGCGCCTGCAGCATGACAGTCAAGGCTCTCATGCCCGTGCGCATGAATCTGGTCGCGCCGCTGGCTCACGAGGCCACCGCCACGCACACACTCGGGAACCGGCTGGCGCGTCCAGCTCTGTCCGGTGCAGTTTCCGGGCTGATCGGCGACAGCCTTCGGCTTGGCGACGTCGATAGCGCGACTCTGGCTCGAACGCCTGGATGCAGAACTTCAACAACGGCAACCAGGACTGGAACAACGTCAACAACAAGAACTGCGCTCGGGCCGTCCGCAGATCCAAACCTGTTCTCCTCCCTGGTCCGGGCCTACCTGGACTGCCGGCGCACGAAGCGCAACAGCGCGAGCGCCCTCGCATTCGAGGCCCACCTAGAGCGAGAGCTGTGCGACCTGCACGAGGATCTGGTCTCAGGCGCCTACCGGCCTGGGCGATCGACGTGCTTCGTCGCGCGGCGTCCAAAGCCACGCGAGATCTGGGCGGCCGGCTTCCGCGATCGGGTGGTGCACCACCTCCTCTACAACCAGATCTCGCCCCGCTTCTACGCCTCGTTCGTGGCAGACAGTTGCGCGTGCATTCCCGGCCGCGGCACACTGTACGCGGCACGTCGCCTTGAGCACCAAGCGCGCGGCGTCACGCGCAACTGGAGTCTGCCCGCGTTCTACCTGAAGTGTGACCTGGCCAACTTCTTCGTGGCCATCGACAAGCGCGTGTTATGCGAGCAGCTCGTGCCGCGCATTGATGGCGAATGGTGGCAGGTGCTGGCCGAGACGATCTTGTTCCATGATCCGCGCGAGGACGTCGAGGTGCGCTCGCCGCCGGCGGTCATGCGCCTGGTGCCACCACACAAGAGCCTGTTCAACGCGCCGGCGGACACGGGCCTGCCGATCGGCAATCTGTCGTCACAGTTCTTCGCCAACGTTCACCTCGACGCGCTCGACCAATTCGTCAAGCACCGGCTGCGGGCGCCGCGATACGTGCGCTACGTCGATGACTTCGTGTTGTTGCATGAGTCAAGCGCCGCGCTGGTCGAATGGCTGGGCCGAATTGCCGAGTTCTTGCCTGCTCGGCTCGGCGCGCGCCTGAATGTGCGCAAGACCGTCCTGCAGCCGGTAGACCGTGGCGTCGACTTCGTGGGCCACGTCATCAAGCCGTGGCGACGCGTGCCGCGCACCAATGCGCTGCCCAATGCGTTGCGTCGCCTGGAGGCAACCGCGGACGTGGACTACCCAGCCGCCATCAACAGCTATTTCGGCCTGATGCGTCAGTCGCCGGCCAGCCATGCGCTGCGATCGCGCCTGGCCAACGTAGCTCGCAAGCGCGGGTTCACGGTCAATGCCGATTGCACCAAGGTCTATCGCAAGGCGGCAAACCAATGATGCCGCCGATCTTCACTCAGCGCGCCATTGATGGCTGGTCCGCCGCCTGGTACTGGCTCCATGTCGAGGCTTGCCGTAAGGGCTCGTTCATCGCCATGCCGGTCGACCGCCAGCCGTGGCCCGCCGAGATCGAGTGGTTCGACATCCCCGCCGCGCAACTGCCGGCACAGCAGGAACTTTTTGCATGAACCCCCGCACCACCTCCAGCTACTACGCCCGCGAGGCCGCTGCAGCCAGCCGCGAGCGTGGCGCCGCCATGGCCGAGGCGAGCCTCTTCCGCAGCTTGCTGGCCGAGACGGACGCTACCCTCCGCGCCGGAGCCAACCGATCCGAGGACCTCATCGAGCGCACGCGCGCTGCACTCGCTGGTGAGGCCCGCAGGCCCATGACCGTCAGCGAAGTCGTCCAGGCAGCCGCTGATCGTCTCGAGCGCGAATCCAAGGAACGCGCGCAATGAGCCGCATCGAGTTCAAGGATCTGACGCGCAGGGAGTACGTCTACGTGCTGGTCTGCCTCGTCATCCTGTCGGCCATCGCCGCCTGCATCCTCCTGACGCAGCACGAGCGCGACGCCGAGTGGATCAAGTTCCGCGCCGAGCACCACTGCCGGGCCGTCGCCCACCACGATTCGCCCGAGGGTCCGAGCATCGGCATCGGCAGCACCACCTGGGCTTGCGATGACGGCAGTACCTACGTGAAAAGCGACGACTGACATCGATCAGCCGCCTGAGCTGCTGATCCCCCTTACCAACTGGAGAACGAGATGAACGACTTTCTGATTTACGCCGCTCGCCTGCAAGACGCTGGCGTTTCCAGCCTCTGGGTGAGCCTGGGATCGAACAAGGAGCGCACGCGACTGATGCACGTCTCGCCGGATTCCACGACGCCGGCCGGATTGGCGGCCGCGGCCAAGTACCCGACGCGGACGTTCGAACTCGACGGAACGGATCGCCTGCTGCAGGAGCTGAAGGACGACATGGTTTTCGGGGAAGGCGGCCCCACGCCCGAGAAGCTGGAAGCCGCGATCAAGCGTCATCCGCTGGCGGCCGACGACCTGCGCGAGTTCTTCGCCGAGTGGAAGCCGATGGATGACGAGGACTACGAACCGACTGCCGAGGAAATGGCCGACATCGAGGCTTCGGCTAAGCGCCACATGTCGTTCGTGCGGGGTCTGATGCGCGGCCTCGACTCCAACCGGGAAAAAGACGCTCGCGCCGCCTAACCCCACCCCAGGAGACAACGAGATGAGCGAGAAGCATACGGCGGGGCGGGCGTGACGGCCTACTACAACGAGATCGATCCCTACGCCGCCGCATGGCTGCGCAACCTGATCGACGCCGGCCACATCGCGCCTGGCGTTGTCGATGAACGGAGCATCGAGGATGTTTTCCCCGACGACCTGCGAGGATTCACGCAGTGCCACTTCTTCGCCGGCATCGGCGGCTGGTCGCTTGCGCTGCGAATGGCCGGGTGGGACGACACGCGACCTGTTTGGACCGGCTCCTGCCCTTGCCAACCTTTCAGCGTCCAAGGCAAGAAGTCTGGGTTTGCTGACGAGCGGCACCTATGGCCGGCCTTCTTCCATCTCATCGAGCAGTGCCGCCCTGCAATCGTCTTTGGAGAGCAGGTTGCGAGTTCTGCTGACTGGCTCGCACTTGTGCAAAGTGATCTGGAAGCCGTGGGTTTCGCCTTTGGGGCGATCCCAATCGAAGCCGCGAGCGCTGGTGCCCCGCATCGACGTGACCGCCTCTGGTGGGTTGCTTCCGACACCGAGCGGAACGAGCAATCACGGCAAGAACCATGTGTCGGGCCGGATCGACGAATGGGGCGGCTCGAGCAACTACTTCCGTGGAACGCCGGATGGCAACAAGCACTTGCCAGGTTTCGAGTTGTGGACGATGGGATTCCCCGATGCGTGGCGGCAACTGATGCCGCCCGCAATGCCATCGTCCCGCAGGTCGCGGCGCGATTCATTCAAGCAACACTGCAAGGGGTGAGCCCATGAAGAAACAGCGCAAGCTAAAGCAGCATGAGCATTATTGGACGCAGGGAGTGACTCACTGGGTATGCGCCGACTGCACAAAGCGCGTGCTTTTCACGTACCCATACAAGGCGCCGCCAGAAAAGGAGCAATCCGCATGACCATAGAAGTGTCGAGGCTGGCCGAAGAGGTCAAGGCGGCGCAGGTGGTCATCGGGGACGAGACCGTCAACTACGGCCGGAACCATGAGCGCACGATCGCGGCGCGCATCGCGTTCCACATGACTGTCGACCGCCTTGCTGCTGCGGCATCCGCCCCGGTGACTGCCGGTATGTGCCTGCAAACCCTTTGCACGGCCGACGCCACTCGCCTCCTTGCCGAATCGCAGGCACACAACGCCAAGCTGGAGGCGCAAGTGGAGCGGTTGCGGGACGTTGCAACCGGCAAGATCAAGCATGTCTTCAACGGTCTGTGCCCGGATGAAATTGAAGGCCCCGACGTGCGCGATCCCGATTGCGTCGCCTGCCAAATTCTCGACGCCGCCCTCAAGCCCTGAAGGAAGCACCAATGACCGAGAAGACCATCAAAGACCTGATCGAAGACTACCGGCGAGCCGTTGTAGCGCTTGAGCGTGATGGTGGCGTAGCGACCGCCGAATGCGTCGAGATTGCGCAGTCAAAGCTGGAAGCCGGCCTCCGCGCCCGCCAGGCTCCTGCCCCCGTCGAAGTGTCGAAGTTGATCCCCGAGCTTGCTGCCGCCGGCTGGATGCTCGTTCCGACTGTCGCCACGACCAAGCAGCGACTGGCAATGGCGAAAGCGGACGGCGAAAGCGGCGATCGATACAGGAACATGGCTGCGGCGTTCATCAGTGCCGCCCCCGTACCGCCGAACACGATCCTCGCCTCCATGGCATCCACCCCGGTGGGTGAAGTGCCGACCTGCGTTGGTGATACCCGGTTTGAAGGCTGGCTCGGTTGTCACGAGCCCGACCGCCGGGATGGCCGGAGGCCGGCGTACACCAAACAGGACATGCGCGACGCATATTGGGCTGGCTACACCGAGCGCGCCGCTTCTCCTGCGCCTGCTGCTTCCAAGGGAGCCGAGGCGGCGGACGATCCCGAGTTGCTCGCACTGGCTGAACGGGCGGTAGAGGCGATGGCCAAGCGCACGCCCGAAGAGGCAAGCGCGGGCTTTGCCTCATGGATCATGGGGCCCGGCGGCAGCGAAGGCACGACCAGCACGCCGCCCCCCGAGCCCGAGGCACAGAAGGCGGTGGAACCAATCGACATGGTGCTGCACTGCCCCGCGTGCGGCCTGCAGCACATCGATGCGCCGGAAGCCGATGGCCAAGTGCCGTTCGGCGAGGAACGCTGGACGAACCCGCCGCACCACTCGCACCTGTGCCACGGCTGCGGCCACATCTGGCGACCCGCCGATGTGCCGACCAACGGTGTCGCCGCAATCAAAACGCGCGGCCAAAACGACAGCCCCTCTCCCGCAGCGAGCATGGAAGTGCAGGGGCTGACGGTCAAGGAGATCATCCAGCTCTGGGCGCATCGCTCGGATGGGCCGGACAACGCGGAAATCGTCTCCTATGCCGAAGACATCACCCGCGCTCTCGCCGCGAAGAACGGCTGGCGGCTCGGAGAAGGCCGTGGCTGAGCGCGTTCTGCACCTGCCGCTCAAGCGCGAGTATTTCGAGGCGATCAAGGCCGGCGACAAGGCCTATGAGTACCGGCTCTGCACGGACTTCTGGCGCAAGCGCCTGGAGGGCAAGACCTTCGATCGCATCGAGCTGACGATGGGCTATCCGGCCGCAGACGACGCCGAACGCCGCATCAGCCGTCCGTGGCGCGGCATGCGGTGCGAGCAGATCACGCATCCTCACTTTGGCGGCAAGCCGGTCGAGGTCTACGCGATCAAGGTCAACCTTTCGATGGAGGAAGCGCGTCATGAAGACGACACCGACAACTGGTGGTGAGGCCGTGGCTGAGCAACTTCCAACCCTGCTGCCGTGCCCGTTCTGCGGCTCATTGAGTCTCAAGGTCTACATGAACGCGCCGTCGAGCGATCAAACGCCGTGGCCGCATGTCGCTTGCCTGGAGTGCGGTTGCGGCCAATCGTCCGCCGACAAGTGGAACCGTCGCCCCCCCCACGCACCAGCTCAATCAGCGCTGGACGAGTTGCAACTGCGGGCCGTCGAAGCCGAGACGAATCTGGAGGACTACAAGCGCAGCTTCTATGGCGCGTTCGCCGACGCAGCCGAGCTGCGCAGGGAAGTCGAGCGCATGACCCAAGCCGGTGTTGACATCAGCATTGCCTGGCAGGAAGCGAATACGAAGGTCAATGCTCTGATGGCGGAAGTCGAAGCCTTGCGGGCGGATCGGGACAGGCTGCACGAGGCGTTGGCGTCTGTCGCCAGCATCTGCAACGAGACACGCGCCGCTCGCGATCTTCAGCCTCGCATGACCGAAATCCGCGGAATAGCCCGCGCCGCCATCGACACCGCCCGGGCTTCGACTGACGAGGGGGTTGGGAAGTGAGCAACTATCACTGCTTCAAGTGTGGCAACGGAAGCGAGAACTGCCGCTGCTTTATCGGCCGCATCGAATTCCAACAGATTCCGAAGCGCCCGGCGCCGCAGTACGGCCAGACTGATCGGCTGATCGATGAGGAAGTCCTGCGCCGAATCGTGCGTGAGGAAGTCCGGAAAGCCCTGAAGGAATCAACGTGAGCAACCAAGCAACAAGGCTGGCCGAGGAACTGCGTGACGCGTGCATGAAGATTCGCGTCAAGGCGTCGATCCCGCTGTCATCGCTCATTCCACTGATGCAGCGGGCGGCCGATCTTCTCGACTTGCAGGTACAGCCTGCGGTGAGCGAAGAGGCGGGCAAGTACGACGGCACTTGGTCGGTCTTCAACTCCGGTGGCGCGTGCGTGATTGAGAACGTGACGTTCGATCTTGCGGCCGACTATATGACCGCAGACCGATTCGCCAGGGGCTGGAACATGGTGAGCTGCGTCAACATCACGACGATGGAGCAACTCGCCCGCGCTCAGTCATCCAAGGGTGACGAGGGGATGCAACATGAATGAGTTCACGCGCAAGGGCATGCAACTGGCTGAGAAGATGATGCGCGATAGCTGGGCGACCGGCGACGACGCAGCTTGGCAACCTGCCCGATCCGCTCTCCTTGCTCACCTTGAAGGGGGTGAGCAGAAGTGGCTGCTGATTGAGACGGCGCCGAAGGATGGGACGTCTGTGCTTCTCGGCAGGTTCGCGCCCGGCAAGGATCGCGATGGGCTCCAAAAGGTCGATTGGTGGCGTACATCAATTGAAAAGCATGGCTTCACTGGTTTTGGGCACTTCAATGCCACGTACTGGCCTGCAACCCACTGGATGCCCCTCCCCGCCACTCCTACTGAGGAAGCAAGCAAATGAGCGACAGCCAAGTCTTGAAGAAGGTCTTGGAAGCAGAGGCGGCTTTCCCGCTTAGCCGGGCTGAGCTGTTGCGCATCCTTTCATACGACGGAGAAACTGGACTCTTCCATTGGATGGAACGCAGGAGTTCGAATGCGCCCGCTGGCTCAGTCGCTGGCTCTAACGTTCGTGGTTACACCAATATTTCGGTGGCAGGCGCAAAGGTGAGAGCCCATCGATTGGCATGGCTGTATGTGTACGGGGAGTGGCCGAAAGGATTCATTGACCACATCAACGGGGTTCGGAATGACAACCGAATTGAGAACCTGCGGCTAGTCAATTTCTCGGAGAACATGCAGAACCAGAGGAAGGTTCGTGCGGACAGCAAGACTGGCTTGATGGGAGTTCAATGGAACAAGAGGAAGAGTGTCTTCATCGCTCGCATCAAGTTCAATGGCAAGTGCCACTACCTTGGTCAGTTTCCAAGCAAGGAAGCTGCTGCAGCGGCATATCTGCAGGCTAAACGCGAGGTGCATCCCACATGTTCAATCTGACACCAGAGCAATACGCCATCTTGCGGCGACAAATCCTTGAGGAGGCTGCGAAGCTGTGCGATGACAACGCGAACGAATGGCACGGCCAGGACGGCAAATATGCCTGCGAGGACTCGGCAAATCGCATCCGCGCGCTGGCTGATGAGGGGGTGGCTTGATGGAAGCAAGAAACTTCGATGTTGCTGCGCTCGCTGGCATGGCGCATTCGCGAATCCGCAACTATGCGCTGCCCGGCCTGACAAGCAGCCTGATAGGCGGCCGAGGGCACGGCTGCATCCGACTGTTCGAATGCAGTCGTGACCATCAGGAGGAGATCACTCCGCACAGCCACAGGTTCGACTTTCAGTGCTGGGTTCTGGCCGGCGAGGTGCGAAACCGAGTCTGGCGTCAGTCCTACGAGGCCAACCGATCAGCGGATCACTTCATGCGATCTGTCCTAACCTACGGTGGTGCTTGCGGCGAATACACCGTGAGCCGCGCAGGCGTAGAGCGGTTCATCTACCAGGACACCACCTACTCGGCCGGCGAGTGCTACTCCATGACTGCGCAAGAGATCCACTCAATTCACTTCTCACGCGGCGCGCGCGTCCTGTTCTTCGAAGGGCCGAGCAAGCGGAACGACTCGGTGATCCTTGAGCCGTTTGTTGACGGTGAAATCGTCGAGACGTTTGAAGTGAAGCCGTGGATGTTCAAGCGGGATGCTGATGAGGGGGTGAAGCCGTGCTGACCGTCCCCGCCGAGGAACTCGTCGAGATCACCGGCTACCGCCAGCCGGCCGCCCAGCTCCGCTACCTGCACGAGCGCGGCTTCTGGCGAGCTTACCGGCTGCCGATCAGTGGCGCCGTCAAGCTCGAACGCGCACACTACGAGGCCGTCTGCGCCGGGGTCGATGTTGCCCCCGCCAAGACACGGCGACAGCCACAACTTCGTTCCGCATGACCCGCACCGAGCTTCCGAAGCGCGTCTATGTCAAGCATGGGCGCTACTACTACGTGACGCCGGCCGGTAAGTGGATCGGCTTGTCGCGCGAGAACGACGGTATCCCGGCGATGCTGCGGGCGTTGGCGCGCGTCATGGACACCGAAGTCCGCGGCGACATGATGCCAGCCGTGATAACGCGCTGGGTCGACCAAAAGCGCGATGACTGGAGCACGAAGCAGGCCGCCGACCAGGAGCGAATCGCGGGGAAGATGGCTGCGGCCATGGTTGAGTTTCAGCCGAGCCAGGTGACGACTCCCGTCGCTGCGGCCTACCTGCGCAAGTACCGCGACAAGCCGCGCACCCACAACCTGCACCGCACCATGCTCCGCGGCGTGCTGGCGTTTGCCGCCATCGAGGGTCTTCGCGAGGGCTTCAACCCAGTCGACAACATCCCGCCGATGAAGCTGTCGCGGCGCATCCGCATCGTCACGGACGATGAGATCAAGGCCATGCGCGCCGCGGCGCTGCAGCAGTCCCGCAACGGTGAGGCACTGGTGCAGATGATCGACTTGGCGATGCTGACCGGCCAGCGCATCAGCGACGTCATCAAGATGCGTTGGCAGGACGTGGACGACGCGCGCGGGATCTACGTGACGCAGAAGAAGTCGCAAGGCCGAGTGCGACTCCTGATTGAGTGGTCGCCCGAACTCCGGGCCGCCGTCGAGGCATGCGCCGCCGGCCGCGACAAGATCGGTCACCTTCTGAAGACACAGAGCGGGCGCGGCTACCGGTATTCGGGCATCCGCTCGGCCTGGGTGCGCGCTGCGGCGAGGGCGGGCATCGAAGACCTGAATATCCACGATCTCCGCGGCCGGGCCGGCGTTGACGCGATGGGCGACGACGAGGACATCGGAGCGGCTCAAAAGCTGCTCGGTCACAGCACCGAGGCCATGACCCGCGACTACGTCGAAGGCAAGTTCGCCAAGCGGGCGAAGCCAGCCAAGTAGGGGAGATTGGCCCGCCCAGCAGGATTCGAACCTGCAACCACCGGCTTAGAAGGCCGGTGCACTATCCGGTTGTGCTATGGGCGGAAATTAGACAGACCGCCCATTATTAGACACTCGTCATAGGGTGAGCATATGCTTAGAAGGCAGGCGCGCGATCCAGCATTCATGCGGCTTTGCGGCCGATGTGTCTAAGCCGGGAAGACTAAAAAGGCTGGTGATTTCACCAGGGCGCACAGCGCATCGTTAGACGGCTTTCAGCCCATCAGTTCCATGCCCACAATCCGCCTCGCCGCCGACGCCGACCTACGCCAGATCACCAGCCAGCACCTGGAGCCGGTCTTCGCCCTGCCCTGGCTCTACATCCCGGACGACGAGCCGGGGATGATGAAGTCGTGGGGCGTGGCGCGCTCCGACGGGGATGCCAGCGTGGCGTTCTGGGCCCGGCAGCACCCGGACGCGCTGGTGGCGCCGAGGTTCCAGGGATCGCGGGTCGAGCGGGCCGAGCTGCTGTATCACGGGGCCGAGCCGGCAGCGGAAGGGCTTTAGCCCCTTTTATCCGCCGCGGATAATCAGGCTTCAAGCATCTCCGAACGAGCGAGTCAAGCGCCGTGCGCGATCGCCTCTTGCGCGGCTTGCACCAGAAAGCCGGAGCGCGACATGCCGCGGCTCTTGGCGTGCTCGTCGATCTTCACGAGTACACGGCCTGGCACCGTGATGTTGATCTTTTCGGCTGGACCGAACAGGCGCTCGATCGGGGCGTCAACAATCCCCCACGTCCAGCCCTCAAAGTCTTTGGCGTGCCGCTCCATCACGTCGACCAACGACATGGCTGCGGGCATGTCCTTGCCATCTTCTGCCAGCACCTCGCAGAAGGCTTCGATCGCCTCGATGGCGTTATCGAACGCCTCCTCGAGCGTGTCGCCCGCAGAGAAGCACCCCGGCAGAGCCGGAACCACGACGCCAAATGCCGTGGTTTCCGAGCCGGGCTCGATTGCGATCAGGAACTTCATACCTACCTCTACTCACCCTATGACGGGGGGTGGCCCCGCGGCCTCAACTGAGGCCGGCTTGCTTGCGTAGCTTGTGCACCAATCCGACGCCGAGGTCTTTCTTGGGGTGTGGGACGCTGATGTGACCCGGCTTAGTGGGATGGCTGAAAACGTGGTGGCTGCCCTTGACGCCCCGCAGCTTCCAGCCGTCGGCTTCCAGGTCTTTGATCAGGTCTGCGCTGCGCATGGTGGTTACTATAACCACTCGCGGTGGGTATTGTCAACACCAAACGAAAAAAGACCGGCCCAGCCAACCGTGAGGTCAGCCGGGCCGGTAAGCTCCTGCTCAGAATTCCGTAAAGAGTCTTTACTCTTTTGGGCGAGGTGTGCTACTGTGCCGAAATCGTAGTCATGAACCCGGATACGTTACGGGGCTGCCGGTCTGCGCAGGCCGGAGGGTTGGCGTCGCGCCCCGCATGACACGCGAAGAGGGCTGCCATGCATGGCAGCCCTCGGACTTTGTGGCCTGCGTCAGGCGACGCGCAGGCGCTCGAGTCGCGCCGTCACCCACTCTGCGAAGCGCCGGATCTTGGCGCCCAAGCCCATGCGAATCAGAGCCGAGCGCAGCACGGAGATGGCCGTGTAGACGCAGCCGCCCCAGAAGTTGCTCGATGCAGTCATGTGGCCGCCAGGACTCATGAGCGGGATCAGGAAGGGGTTGCTGACGTAGTTGAGGCTGAAGCCGATCACCACGTTGGTCCAAGCCTCGATGATGGCTGCAGTCGGATCGGTGCCGCTGCGCACGGCCCACCAGGTGAAGCCGGCGGTGACGGCGATCGACACGAGGCCGAGGACTTCAAGCAGGCTCACGGGTGTCCTCGATGGTGTAGTGCTTCGGGTCGCGATCGGCGTAGCGCTCGCGGATCTTGCCCATCATGGACTCAACCCTCTCGTACAGCGGGCCGAGGTCGGTGCTCGGGGGGCGATCATCGATGAGGTTGCCGCGCTCTTGCGTCTCGATCAGGATGTTGATGCAGGCGAGCGCATTCGCGAGGTGCGGCGTGCCATCGACCGGGTCCAGTTCCTGGCCCTCCCACCAGCGGTCCATGTGACGGCCGAGGGCGGCGTAGTAGACAGAAGCTCGGGCGCCACCAGCGCGGTAGTTCCATGCGCCGTACTTGACGTTGCCGAGATAGTGAGCGACAGCCTGATAGGCTTTGACGACACCCGACACGAGATGCAAGGGAACCTTCAGAACGCCCAGGCTGTCCTTCGGGTTCGTCGGCTTGCTGTCTGTCATCGGCTTCTCTTGTGGCGCGGGTGGGGCAGTCAGGCTACCGCGATAAATTTTCGAGCTCAAGCAGACTCAAGCATTTCCGGAACCACAGTCGTCCGGCCGACCTGGCCGAACTTGGCGTGGTACGTGATGGCGCTGACCTGGCGATCGGCGATCCAGCCGCCGCGGGCCGCGTACGCATCACGCGCGGCGAGCGTGGGGTGTTGGACCACGGTCATGCCGCTGTGCTCCTTCTCCTCGACGTGGTGCCGGTGGCCGCAATGGGCGTACCGGCGCGTCGTGGCGCCCCAGTCCTGAGGGAACTGCGCCGCGAACAGCATCGGTAGCTGGTCGTTCTTCTTCAAGTGGCCATGGTGCCAGGCCAGGAGCGTCTCGCCGTGCCGGTACACGTAGTACGGCAGCGGGGAGTCGATGACCTCGACGCGCGGCTCGTTCTCGTAGAGCGCCGCGAACAGCGCCCGCAGCCACACCGACGACGCGATGTCGTGGTTGCCCTCGGCCATCAGGACTACGACGCGCTCGTGGTGCGCGAGCGCCATGTCGACCACCTTGCGGAGCGTGCGGACGGCGACCTGTACAACCTTGGAGAACCGCCCGTCGGCATCGAGGACATGGCCCGACGTGGGCGTCACCGGGGAAAGTCCGTCTTGGTGCAGGAAGTCGCCGAGCTGCGCCACTACGCCGACCTTGGCCTTCGGGCTGCTCATGATCATCTGCGAGAAGCAGCCGACCAGCGTCGCCTCAGCGATCTTCAAATCCCAGTCGGCGCCGCTTTCCTTGCCCCATGCCAGCGCTCCGACATGGCTGTCGGTCAGCGTGAACACGTTGCACAGGTGCTCGGACACATGGGCCGGCGCCTTGATCGGACGCGCGCGCGGAACCTTCTCGGACAGCGCATCGACTGCGGCCTGCAGCGCCTCTGTCAGTCGCGCATTGTCAGGGTGCTGGCGTTCCCACGTCCTTTCCACCGCACCGTTGGCCCGCTGCACGGTGACCTTACCCATGATGTAGCCGGGGGCCACGCCATCGTTGAAGTGGCCCGGCGCATTGCCCATCCGCGCCGCGCGCTTTGCTAGCGAGTCCAGCGAGTTGCGGACGGTGCTTTCGTTCAAGCCGAGTGCCACCGCTGCGGCGCGCTTGCTCCCATGCTTCTCAATCGCCTCGATGAACTCCAGCTGCCTCACCGTGGCCCAGGTGCGCAGTTCATTGAATGCATCGGTGGTCATGCGCGTCCCATCAGGAGTTTTTCGAGGGTGTTGACCACGCGGTGTTCCGCGCTCTCGAGAACGTCGGCGCTCGCGCCGGCTGCGGTGAGGTGGGTCAACTCGAACAGGACGACGTGCAGGAGCTCATGCACGACGGTGGCTTCGATGTCAGCGGTCGTGGCGGTGGGCCAGCCGGCGCCGGTGCGATAGGTGGCCAGCCTGGCGCCGTAGTTCGGCTTGACGCTGGCCATCGCGCCAACGGCCGCGCGCATTCCGCGCTCGATCCGCCAGTCCTGCAGGTTCAGCTTCGCCTGCCAGACCTTGACGAGGCGGTCGAACTCGGCGTCCTGTTCCGGAGTAAGGGATGGGAGCTTGGCCATCACTTCCCCTGGGTCAGTGCGTCGTAGCTGCGCTGGCAGGCGAGGCCGGCGGTGCCGCGGTCGTCAGCGAGCTTTGCCAGTTCGCCCGCTCGCTGGTCAGCGCGGCTGAACACGTCGGCAAGCACATCGAGGGCGTCGGCGGCTGGCGCGCTTCCGGAGGGAGCGGGGGTACTCGGGGGCCGGCGGTTGGCTGCGACAAAGCCGGCGAGCTGCACCCGCAGAGCATCGCGAGCACCATCAGCGCGGGCAGCGTCAGCACGAGCAGTGCTAGCCTGAAGTTGAGCGTCACGAGTGACCTCCTGCTGTGCGGTCACTCGGCGCTGCGTCTCCGCTTCGTCGGCCGCCTTCTGGGCCGCAGTGGCTGCGGCAACCTCGTCCCTGACCTGCTGGGCGCCGATCTCGCGCTCGGTGTGGACGAACCACGCGAACGCGCCCAGAAGCGCCAGGAGGGCCAGCCCGATCCCGATTGCCTTGACGGCGACCGCCGATAGGCCGAACGGCATCACTTTCCGCCGTTGATGGCGGCCAAGTGGGCGGCGGCTTGGGCGAGCGCGAGGTCGGTGGCCTGCTTGCGCTCGCTGGCGATCTGCACCTCGTCGGTGGCAGCCTTGGCGGCTGATGCCAGCAGCGCGGCGGCAGCCTTGATTTCGTCGATGCGCAGGGTCGGCGATTTCTGGCGCGTGAGCCAGCCGTGGATGGCGATGCCGGCGATGAGGACGGCGACGGTGTAGGCAACGTAGCCGAGGAGCGGGAGCATGTTCATGGTGGTTCTCCTGTGCGCGGAGGAAGGGCCGCGCGTGCCCTGGGATTCAGGCGGGCGTGTCGCCCTTCATCAACGCCTTGGCGCCGACGGCCACGCCGAGCGACGAGCCGAGGATGCTCATGTGCTGGGCGTAGAGGCCGCAGTCGGTCATGGTCAGCGGCGTCTTCTGTGCCGCGACGATCCAAGCCACAAGGGCGTGGTATCCACCGACAGCCGCCAGCGCAGTGATGCGCACCGGGCACAGCGTCACGCCATCGGGCTCGGTGATGGTCTGGAGGAAGCGTTCGCGCAAGCTCATGCGAGTACGCCCCCAGCCTTCACGTAGGCCGCTGCTAGGTCGCTTACCTTGTTCATGTGCTGCCCGTAGCTATTGCCCGGCAGCGAGGCCCAGCGGCTAGAGCACTTGGCGATGGCGGATTCCAGGCGGCCAGCGATGACGTCGTCCATCGCATGGCACTCCCGAATGAGCTGGTCGCACCAGGTGTCTTGCGACACCGGCCCAAAGTCGGGAAGGTGCAGCTGCGCCTTGTAGGCCAGCCAATAGCGGCCCATGAACTGGTAGCGGCCGGCCGCATCCGAGTTCGTGGCGATGTCGTGCCGACGCGGATGCTCGGCGTAGCTGACGAACAGGATTGGGCGTTGCGGGGTCGAGCCAACGCAGACGTTGTACCCGTTGTCGCTCATGGAGAGCAGCGGCGGCCCGATCTCGCTCCAAGCGATCATGTCGCGGAAGGCGGTGAGATTGCTCATGCGAACCACTTCGGCAAGTTGTCTTTCGTCGTGCGCATACGGCCGTTCTCGTCGGTGACGACGCCGTACGCACCCTGCGGCTTAGGCGCTGGCGCCGGGGCGGCGGTCGGCTTTACAACCTTCTCGCCCAGCCCCTTGAAGCGTTCCGGCTCGGGGTCGGTAGTCTTCATTTCCTGTCCCTCCAGATGTCGCGCAAGGTCTTGTAGCCCTGCAGCAGGCCCACGCAGATCGATACGGTCAGCGCGATATTGGAAAGGGTGACGTGGCCAGCGAACCAGAACAGGAACGCGATCGTCGCGCCCCACCATCCAGAGTGGTTGTCGTGATTCATCGGCTCAGAACCTCACTCGCCAGTAGACCGTTTGCGATGTACCGGCAGTCAGCGTCCCGCCTGTCCATTTCTTGATCGCCACCGTGAACGTGTTGGCGCCGAAAGTCGTCACGCTGACGATCTCGCCCGCCACGCTTCCGGTACACAGGATGGCCTTCGGCGTCAGCCCAACGTAGTCGGCGTTGAACGTGATAGTTCCGCCGTCAGCGACGACATTTGCACCCTCGGTCGCTGCGGAGCCGATCTGGTTCGTGATCGTGGCGCCAGCATTCTGGAAGTTCGCGGCCGTCATGCCCTTGAACGTCTGCGGCCCAAGCGCCAAGTCATGGATTACGCCGCCGGCTGCCAAATAGATACCGACCTGCATATGCGGGCTGCCGCGTTCGTCTACGAACTGGTTCTGATCAATCACCAGCGTAGAAATGCCGGATCCGTTGGCATTGATGTATATCCCGTGCGGCGGGTTCGACAGTGCGTCGCTGTTGCCGCTGATGAACTGGTTGCGCGAGATCTCAAGCAACCCCATTCCACTGGCGGAGTTGGTGATGATCGAAACGCTGTCCGTCATCCCCACTGTCTGATTGTTCGTCACACTCCAGTTCGAGCAGACATTTCCGGCTGTGGTACTGGAATCAAAGTGGAGGAGTTGCGCCTGCAACGTCGTGCTTACGCTCGTTGCCGTGTTCCCATCGATCTTTACGTTGTTGATGGATCCCTGGACAGTTGAGATCTGTCCGGTATAGCGAATGGCGGCCTTGAATAGCGGTTGGCCCGTGTAGGTGTAGCTATCGAAGTAGAACGTGTTGTCCTGAATCAGGACTCCGGCGATCTCAAGGTAGCCGATGGCCACTCCACGCCAAAGCTCGATTCCGGCATCGCTGCAATAGAAGTGGTTTCCCTGAACGATCGTGTTGAGAGTCGTGTTAGTGAAATTCGGTGCGATGTACAGGCCGAGGGTGTAGTTATAGAAATAGTTGCCCGTAACCCTCTGATTCGATCCATGGATCTCATAACCGGTGGCGCCACCAGTCTTCCCGACTGAATGAGGCGGCAAGTCCTCCCAAAATGTGTTGCCGCTGACAATCGCATCCTCATACCACCCGTAGACTGACGTATGGTCGTTGGTGTCCAGGCCGCCATTAATGAAGTAGTTGTTGGTGATCTTCCAGGTCTTGCCGAGGTTCGGCGTGGTCCCTGCAGCCACCAAGGCTCCGACGATATAGCACACACCGGCCGTGTTCTTGAACGTGCAGTTCTCGACCTTGACGTTGTCTATGTACCCAGACGGGCCATTGACCAGAATCGCGGCATGGTTGAACTGGTTGTACGTTGTGGGGCGCGACGGCGACATCTTGTTGTTAGCGCCGTTCATGTCAAACGTTATGCCGTAGAAGCTCACGTTCGAGATATGGCTGGACGTACTGAACATCGCCAGCTCTCTGGGGCTGCCGTCTGTCGAGTAGTTGTCCGAAATCTTGAGGGTCGTTCCGAAGTACCCAACACACTGCAGGCCATCAAGCATCTGCATCGCGGTGTTGTAGTTGGCCGCACCCGACTGGGGGATACCGGGCGTGCAGGTATAAGTTCCCCCGTCGACAAAGACCAAAGCGATCCCGCGGGGAGCACACCAAGCGGCTGCTGTCTGAATCAGCGCCGAAGCGTCGGTACCGTCGGTCTTGGCGCCGAACTGCTTGGGGCTCAGCATCGCGTAATTGGCGAGTTTCCAGCGCCCACCGTCGCTCGCAACAATGATCGTTCCACCGTTGTCGGCACTCGTCGTGTCGGTGCTGTCGTAGAAGTACTGCCCGCCGCCGCCATCGCCAGCTGCGTAGTACCCGGTGACGCGCGCCTGACCAATGCCAGTCTTCAGAAGTGCCCGCAATGCTGCGATTGAACTGACGACACGCGAGGCGCCTCCGACCTTGTCAACGCCAAAGCCGTTGGCCGCGTTGGCGAGATCGGCGCTCTTGACGACCGGGCCATCCCACTTCACGCCCAACGTTTGAGTGCTGTCGGCGAATAGCACATAGCCGTTGGGGCCGACCGAAAGACGCCCGTCACCGGACGACCCGCGGACGATCATGTCGCCAATGACGGAGGTAGGCGAGTAGAGGGCGGCAATCGCCGACGTCAACATCTTGACGTTGCCGCCGGACTGAACGCCGCGAATCCATTCAGCTCCAGTCAGTGGGCCGGCGGTGTTTTCGCCGGTCGTAGTCGTATTGCCAGAGGGCATGGTCAGTTCCGCAGTTCGATGCCGCCGTCCTCACGAAGCTCGAAAGAGCCGTCCTCGCGAAGTTCGAAGGTGGGTTTGAGGATTTCCGTGATCGCTTGCAGGAGCTGGTCGGTGTTCGTCGGGTCGAACACCAGCCCCGCTGCGGCGATGACCGAGCGAATCTCTTCGTAGGCGCCCAGGAACCAGGTCGCTCCGATGTGGGTCGGATGCGTGTCCGTGGCGAGATCGCCTGACGTTGGGTAGCCGATCGAGAACGAGGACGGCGTAGCCCACTGCGCAGGCCCTGCGTCGGCCTTCCAGATGAGGTCAGCCATGGCCTACGGCCCTCCGGCGGCGAGGATCTCGATGGCCTGGTAGAACTGCTGCAGGTTGGTCGGATCCGGCGTGAGTCCCGCCGCGACGATGACCGCGCGGATGGATTCGCTCACATAGAAGTAGAAGTACGGCCCCGGTGTCGTCGGATTGAAGTCCGCCCACGCGACCGCGCTCTGAGTGAAGCCGGCCGCACCCGGGAATGGGGCTGGCGTCGGCGTCGTTCCAACGTCGCTTTGATAGACGCGATCCATGTCAGATCCCGCCTGCCCGAATGCCGATGATTCGAATGGCTTGGTAGAGCTGGCTGTTGTCGCTCGGGTTCGGCGTCAGACCGGCGCCGATGATCACATTGCGAATCTCTTCGCCCCAGCCGTAGAACCAGTACGGCCCCGGCGTGGTCGCCTTCAGGGTCGCGGTTGCGCTGCGCGGGTAGCCGAGCACGGACGTGGCGGGATACGGTGGCGGCGTGCCGGCCGCTCCCGATTGATAGGCGCGCGGCTCCATGTCAGACCCAGCGGCCACCCACCCTGAGCTTCAGGGTGATGTTTCGCGCCCCGCCACCGTTCTGACCCAGCACCACGTTGCAGCCGGTCAATCCATATGACTGGATACAGGCGAGGATCTGATTGCTCGAGGTTCCTGCGCTCAGCGTGGCGTCGATGACGGTCAACGTGGGTGCGAACACAACGCCGGGTGACGCAGGAAATGGCGTCGGATAGGTGATCGTCGTGACCTGATTCGCCACCGAAGACAACGGCGTCTCGCACCACTGCTCCATCAGGCCGCCAGGGAACTTCTGGTAGCCGTTAGTCGTCAGGCTGTGGTTCGATCCCGTGAACTCCGATTCCAGCGTGAACGTTGGTGCACCGGTGATCTGGCTCCACGGGTACGTGCCCGGCTGCATCACGGCCCAGCCCGAGGCCGGCGCGGTCAGCGTTCCAGTGTCAGGGTTGACCGTGTTGTTCTCTGCCGTCGAAATCCAGAACGCCGGATAGGACGCCGCCTTGAGGATCGCGTCCTTCGGATAGCCACCGATCGCCGTGGACAACGCGGCGTCGTACTTGAAGATGCCGCCAGCCTGGATCCACTGAAGGTTGGCCGTCGCTTGGTTCCAGATGCCGTTCTCGTACTCACCCAGCGGCGCAGCGCCACCGACCGACGGATCCTGGAACGTCTCCGGCCCCCAACCGGTGGTCATGCTGGGCGTGCCGTTCGGCGTGCCGCCATAGGTATCTGGCACCGCCTGCAGGTAGCTGGACGAGGCTCCGCTGGCCCAGACGATCTTGAACTTCGCCGGGACTTGTGAACTGTTCATGGTGCGGTCAGGGAGTGACGATGGACATGGCCACACCCGACGGGCTCGCGAACGCGCCCGATTGCTGCAGGATCGCCAGATCAAGCACGGTGGGGTGGAAGTCGAAGACATAGGCCGCGGTCATGTTTCCGAGGTCGGAGACGTGAACCGTTCCTTGGCCAGAGAACATCTGCATCAGCGCAGCGTTCATGCTCGTGATCGAGCGGTCGGAGATGTTGGAGAACGCCTTGACGAGGATCAGACGCCGGTAGTCGCCGTCTTGCAGCGAGTAATTCGGCGTCAGGCGGTTGAGCGTGTTCCACGGGGCCTGGCGCCATCCGTAGTACTTGTTCGGGCCGGCGTCGCCCCACCCGAACAGCTTCCCCGATGCACCGCCCGGGACATAGAGCTCGCGGCGCACGCCGACGATTCGGCCCCAAATGTCCAGGCCATAGCCCGACGCAGTGTCGATGTCTAGGATGGAAGACAGGAACAGGTCACTGAGTCCATTCGCATTGACCGCATCGGAGAACGACTCGATCAGCGTCAGGATGCGCGGGCTGTTGGCGTACTGGCTGAGGATCGTCTGCGGCCATGCCGGCGCGATGCGCGGGTAGATCTCCGCATCCACGGGCAACTCGACCGTCGAATCAACGGTCGGGTCAAGGAAGCCGGCGGTCATGTCAGGAGAAGGTGACGGTGATGTCCGACAGCGCCAGGGTCGGAATCTTGTCCATGCGCATCAGGATCGAGTTCTGATTGGCCGCATCGATGCCGAGTTGGATCGAGTAGATGAGCGCCCAGGGGCCGAGCGCGGCGATTCCAGCGTAGAACCGGCTCGCGAAGATCGGCTGCGCGATGCGCGCCTTCAGGCCACCATCAGCGCCGGTAAATGCCGCCTGGATCGCCGCCTTGATGAGGGCGATGGCGTTGGCCGGTGCACTGTTGCTGGCCTGCATGGCGACCGCGAACTTGATCGGCGTCGCAGAGGGGGTCTGGAACGTGACCGTGTAGCTGGGCGGGTTCGTGCCGTAGGCGGGATTGGTGTCCTGGACGACAACGCTCGTGCTGCCGTTGTAGTTGCAGCCAGGATTCTTCTTCTTCAGGATCGCCGCGCCGATGTCGCTCGCCGCGCCGCCGTAGGCCGCCACGTAGATGGAGTTGGCGGCCAGGCGGACGCCACCGCTCGCCGCTGTCATCGCCTCGCTGGAGACGCTCTGGCTAATGTTCAGGTTGTATGTGCCCGCGCCGCCTGTGGTGCCGCTCAGTTGCTCGGTGATGGCCGTGCCGCTGACGATGCTGGTTCCGTTGAGCATCTGGCCGGCCGCGATCGTTCCAGTCACGCTGCTGGCAGTCAGGACGGTTCCGGCGATGACACCGGTGAACGACGCACCGCTGAGCGTGCCCAGCGGGTTCTCTAGCGCGTAGCCATCCAGGACACCCGGAACCGCGAGCACAGCTCCGAGGATGGCGCCGGTCTGACCGGTTGCGTTGAGCGCGACGGACTGCTGCCGACGGTATTCGAATTCTGCGGTCGACTCGGCATCGTTGCCGATCACCCCGTCGGACGGATTGGTGATCGAGTCCCAGCCAGTGATGGCCTGGTAGATCGAATTCAGACTGCCAGCCAAGCACACGGTCGGGCCAGGCACAGAGCAGGCAAAAGTGAGCGTGACCGAACCGCCCGAGATCGTTCCCGACTCAGTGGCAAGGTAGCGGTTGCCTGCCGAGTCGGTGGCCTGCGCGTTGACGGGAATGACCGTGCCGTCCAGACCTGAGCAGACGCAGGTCACGACCGTTGAAGCGGCCGGGATCCGCTCCAGGAAGTAGATGCGGTTCACCGCGTCCTGGAAGCGCCCGGAGTTCAGTGCTGGATCGAAGCCGTTCGCAATCTCCAGGAAGGCATCGTTGCACGCCCCGATGATGGCGGTCTGCGATTGGGCAAGTTGGCCTTGAGGGGTGACCAGCGACGGGTTCAGGTTTCCGCCGAACGCCGCGTTCTGGTCGGCTTGGATGCCCGCCAGGATCGCGGACTCAGCCGGGATCACGATGCCGTTCGAGCCAATCGTGATGGATGGGACATTGGTCGTCATGGCGGCCCTGGAATGCAAAAGGCCGCCCGGAGGCGGCCTGCTGCTGGCGTGATGGGGTCTAGAAGGTCGCGGCGGTGACGGTGCCGCTGCTGTCAGTGATCTGGATCTGTCCGCCGAGCTTGCGGTCTGGCGACGACTTCAGGTAGGCCCGGGCTGAGACAACGCCCGGCACCAGAAGCGCCGCAGCTACCAGCTGCGCCTTCGTGTACTCGATTGGCGTTGACTTGCCCAGGATCTGCGACGCGTAAGGCAGACCACGGGTCACGTCGTAGAACACTTCGCCTTGCCACGTCCTGCATTCCGACGCAACGTCCTGCGCCCTTGAATAGGGCTCCGTCGCCATGGCGATGTTCCCGTTGCCATCCAAGACCAAGTCCCAGACCTGTCGATCAAGGTACAGAGTAGAAGCCATCAGATCACCGTTCCCGTATGACCGGTAGCCGTCATCGTGCCGTGGTCATGCTCGTGCAGCGGGCCGATGTCCTTGCCGGCGGCAATCACCTGGGTCGTACCGTTGAGCGTCGGCGCCAGCACGGTGCCGGTCGACGTGACGTTCCCGTTGTTGACCTGGTTGCCGTTCACCGTGAAGGTGGGCGTCGTGATCTGCGCCGAGGTGCTAGCGGCAATCTCCAGCGTCGCGCAGTTGATCTGCACGTCGGGAGCGATGAGCTTGACCAGCGTCGGCGACTCAATGGTGATACCGAGCGAGGAGAACTGGACGAACTGCTCGGGCGTTCCGTTCAGGAAGCCGCCGAGGTACAGCCCATCAGCCCAGTCGAAGCGCCGCGCGCTTCCCGGGTTCGCCGGCCCCTTGTTGGCCGATACGCTTGAGATGTCGCGGTCGGCGAAGACCGCCACGCCGATGTCATCCACTTGGGGGTCAATGATGATCGCGTTGGTACCGCCCTGCAGGCGCAGGTACGGGCACTTGTAGATCGTCCCATGCGGAACCGCGACGCCCTGCCCGTCCACCAGGTTGACCAGCGGCAGGATGTCGACGTAGCCAACCGGCTCAACGCCACCCGAGTTGGTCACTGCCTTGACCTGAACCAGCGTGGCCGTGGCCATCTGGTTCATCATGGCCTTGACCAGGAAGGAGAGCGCGTTGAACTCGGAGGCAGCCGCATTGACGCCCTGGAAGCCAGTGAAGCCGCCCATCAGATCGCTCCGCTGAACCGCGTGAACCACTGACCACCCGGGTCTTCGCTCTCCAACTCATGCTGGAGGTTGAAGATCCGCCACGTACCGTTGGCGACCTCGAGGCTGCTCTGCACCTTGACCTGGCCGCCGATCCGCAGGAGCGGGTTGAACAGCGTGGTCAGTTCGAGGCCATAGACGCTGGTCGAATAGCTGGGGTATCCAACCATCCCGGTCGCAGGCGACACAAGAGGGATGGCCCCGCCGCGGGCGCCATCCTTCGGGAAGATCGCCAGCACCTTGCGGTTGCCGTTCGGGGCGATCGTGTAGTTGAAATTGCCGTGCTCGGCGCAGCGCTTCATCTGCTCCCACGGGGAACCGGTGAAGTACGGCGTCGCCAGTTGCACCGAGACGCCGTTGTTCTCGAAGTCCAGATCGGCAAGGTACGCCAGGTTCTGCATGATGACCGCGGCATCGGCGCTACCGGGGTAGCTGGTCGGCGCCACGCGCTGCACGGCCTCCAGGCCGCCGGAGTTCGCCAGCACCAACAAGTGCGTGTCCGGTGCCGCGTTGAGCATGATCTGGCCGACGCTGATCTGCCCTTGGAACACGACGGCCATGCCATTGACGTCGTCGCCCGCCGAGACGGTCAGCACGTTCTTTCGGGTGACCTGAGTCGCTTGGTTCAGCGAGGACAGTTGATTCAGAAGGGATGGCGTCAGGCCGTAGACCCGAACCTCCGCCTGTCCCATGCCGGGGCCATTGACCTGCTCGATGTGGGCATGCACGCGCAGGCCGGACACCGTGACGGTGTTCGTCCCGGACTCACCGAACGTGCCCCCAAGCCCGAGCGCGAAGCTCAGGTCAATTCGACGCTTGAGAAAGGTCACGCCGCAGCGAGGTCGGAAGCCTCGAGGTAGAACAGCAGGAACCGCGATCCCAGGCCCGGGCTGGACGGATCATCAACACCTTGCGTGTCCGAGAACATCATGTCGCCGGTGAACCCGAGGTACTGGTTGATCACGAGCCGCGCGAGATTGCGGCAGACGACACCGCCGACGATCAGTGTGTCGTTGACATACAGGTCGCAGTACAGCCCGGTCGTGCGGGTCTTCAGATCGATCTGGCATGCCTGTCCGCCGAGCGTGATGTTCAGCGTCTGCGAGTAGGCATCGATGATTGGGACGATCTGCATGTCAGAAGCTCGGCGCGTTGGCAGCCTGCGCCGGAGCGAGTGCCTTCTTCACGGGCGCGGACTGCGCAGCGGTGGGCTTCACGGGCTGCTTGGTGCCCGCGTTCACCGGATCGGCTCCGGCCGGCTGCTTTGCCGCAACGACCGGGGACTGCACCGTCTGGCCGCTGGCCGTCTGGGTGAACACGGGGGCCGAGGCTTGGCGGATCTCTTCGAGCATGACCTCGCACGTCAGCAGTGTCACGCCGCTGCGCGCGCTGCGCTGGTACGAGTAGCCGACGATGTTGGCGTTGAGGTACGACTTCTCCGGCATGACGATGTCGTACAGGTTCAGCGACAGCTTGGCCGCCTCAAGCGCGTCCAGGAAGGCCGCCCGCTCGGATTCGTTGCCGCCCTTCGTCATCTGCACGCGCGTGGCATAAGGCGCCTGAACCTTGTTGTAGGACTGGAACGAGCCCTCTTCCTGCGGGGCATTCGACACCCTGGCGGTGGCCTTGTGCTCGAGCTTCAGGATCGAGTCTGCCTCGATGGCGAGCGCGCCGTTCAGGTAGATGCCCCACGCCGGCACGCGCGACGTCGGCTGAATGGCCGGCGAGTCCGCCGTGAGCATCGGCTCCGGCGTCGGATCAGCCGTCGCATCCAGGAGCGCGGGGACGCCTGCAGTCATCAGTTCACCCCAACCTCTGCTTGACTGACACGCGCGAAGCGCCTGAGTTCACTGACGGTGTCACGCGCCACGCCCTGCGAATCGGTCGCCTTGCTGTGGATGTGGATGTCACCCGTGGTCACGGTCGTGCCGCCGCCCGCCGAGCGCCCCATGGACAGCGCCATGCCGGCGTTGATCTGGTCGACGTTGATGCGCCCTGCCCCGACCTCTTGCGTGGTAATCGCCGAGATGAGCGTGCGCAGCGTGTTCGCGTCGTTGAGGTTCAGGTGGGCGTCAGCGTTCACGCCCAGCGCCTTGGACACGGCGTTGATGTAGGCGCCGGTGTCGTTCTCGCTCGACGGCGCGTAGGTGCTGACGATGCCACGCACGGTGTCGTTGCCGCGGCTGGCGTAGAGGCGTAGTTGGTCGTCAAGCGCTGCGATGCCCTCTGCCATCGAACCGAAGGCCGCGAACCGGCCGGAGCGCGATGCGCCAGCCTGACCAACGAAGTTCAGGTTGCCCGGGTTGTTGTTGCGGATGCCCAGCGGGTCGGATCCGGCGCCACCCTTGGAATGGAACGGGTCCATGCCAGCCACCTCACCCAGGCGCGCCTGGGCTTCCGGGGTCAGCGTGACACCCTGCCGATGCTTGATGTCATACAGCTGCTTGCCAGCGTCAGCAAGGTGATAAACCTCATACAGCGCCGCCAGCGATGCCCCGATCATGCCCAGCCGCCCCAGCAGGAGGGAGGCCGAACCAGCTACCGCACTGAAAGCGCCTGTCGTGGACGCCGCCCACAGCGACAGCTTGTAGCCCGTCAGGAGCGCCATGGCCGAGGCGAGCCCGGTTACGACCACTGTCGCCGTCTTGCCGTCGCTGGCGAAGTAGCCAAGCAGCGACTGCGCCGCCTTGAGTAGCCCGGTCAGTGCCGGCGTGATCTCGTTGACGACCTTGCGGCCGAAGCCGGTCAGCGTCTCGGTGAAGTTCGTCCAGGCTTCGTTGCGCTCGAGCGCCAACTTGCGATCGGCCTCGGACTCCACGTTCATCTTGCGCTGGGACGAGATCATGTCCTCCAGCGCCCGATCAGATTGGATCAGGATGTTCAGGCTCTCTTCGCTCAGGCCGGCGGCCTGCCCGAAGCTCTGCGCGTCCTGCGGGCCGAGCTTGCGCAGGGCATCGCGGAGCATCAGGATCTTTTGCGTGTACGTCGTCAGCGGGTCGCTGAACTTAGCCACGTCGAAGCCGGCACGCGCCAGCGGGAACAGCGCCGGAGAGCCGCCCGTCAGCTTGATGTCCTGCATGATCTTGTTCAGACCACGGAACAGGCCGTCAGCGTCTCCGCCGTTACCACCCAGACGCCGAGCAACGCCTTCCCAGGCAGTGAGTTCACCGGTCGTCGTGTTCAGGTTCTTGGCCAGCCGGCCGGCAGCAATGTCCGACGCCGTGATGTAGGCCAGGAACTCCTTGCCGGCGACCGCCCCGACAACCGCCGCGGTCATCGACAGGATGCTGTCGCGAACTTTGCTGTAGGCCTCGGTCGTTCGCTTGGCGGCAGCGTCGAGCTCCTTCTGCTGCTTGGTCGCCTCCTCGCCGGTCTTCTTCAGCGACTCCTTGGCCTTCTTCTGGCCTTCGGTGATGCCTGAGACATCGAGGCCGAGTGAGAAGTAGAGTGCTTCGAGAAGGGTTCCGGCCATAGGTCAGTCCTGGTTGTACTTGGCCTGTAGCGCCTGGTTGTAGCGGTATACCTCGAGCACCTCGAGGAAATTGAACAGATCTTCTGCCCCGTAGACCGTCTGGAGCTCATGCAGCGTCGCCAGGCGCAGCGGGCTCGTGATGACGGCTGAGATGGTCAGCGGCACATTGGCGCACTGGGCGTAGCGCGCGCCGGCCGACCCGAGGTCAGCGGCGAAAGGATCTAGTTCAGGCTGGCGACGCGACCGAAAAAACCCGTGTGCACCTCGAAGACTTCCTTGCGCAGTTGGATGCGCGTGGCGATCTCTTCGATGTCCTCTTCCATCAGCTTGCGCACGGCCCCCGAGCTCGTGACGATCTGGACACACCCCATCATCTCGTCCAGCAGCGGCTTGGCGGTCGCATAGTCTGCGGTCGCCAGCGCCTTGAAACCGAGAATGGCGATGCCGGCCAGCGACTGAGGAATGCCATCAGGGATCTCCAGGCCTCCCTTGGCGATGGCCATGATGGCGCGGATCGCCCAGTCCTCAGCCTGACTCGCGGCCATTTCCGTGATGCGGAATACCTTGTTGACGTCCCGGCCCTCGGCCGTGATGGTGATGTCGGCGGTCTTGCGCATTACAGCGGCGACGCAACAACGCGTTCCCAGGTGATGGTGAACTTTCGACCCTGGAGGATCTTCTTGGCGTCCGGGATCTGGTTGTAGTTGGTCAGCGTGCCGTTGCTGCACGTCCAGACCTTGCCCAGACCGCGCAGCGTGATGGTCGCGTCGGCCCGGAAGGTGTCGATCGACTGGATCTCGGCGTTGATCCACTCGTCCAGCAGGTCGCACGATGGGCTGTTGGCCTGGAGTGCGAATGTCTGCGGCCGGGAGGTGAACACGAAGCCAGCCGACTGCACGCCGTCCGCACCCATCACCACCTCGGCGTGGGTTGCCGTGGGCATGTCGAAGATGTCCTCGGCCATGAACTGCTGGAGTTGCACCGGGGTGTCGAAGATGCCGGCGACCTGAAGCGTGATGATCGCGGTGGCGGAGGTGAGAGTGGCCATGTTGGCTCCGAAATGCAAACGGCCACCCGGAGGTGGCCGCTAGGCGTTGATGGACGGGATCAGGCGACTTCGATGGAAGCCAGGTTGATCTGGTTGACGGAGCCCCCGCTGGTGTACCAGAGCGAAATGGGCGGCGATTTGCGCTGACCGCGGACTTGCGCGGTGGCATCGAGCACTTGGAGGTACCAGCCCTGCGCCGAGAGGGTCTTGTCGATCTTCACGCCGGCCGCGTTGTTAACCTCGGCGATCTGCAGGGCCGACAGCGTCACGCCCGGCTGGATCGCGCCGAAGTTGACGGCGGCGTTGATCGGGTCCATGCAGGCCGCACGGATCAGCGCGTAGCCGGCCGCGTTGTACGGGATGCTCTTGACCGAGGTCAGGAGTTCCATCAGCGACAGTTGCAGGGCGTTGTTCAGCCAGATCTGGTTGACGTAGTCCTGCAGCCACAGGTATTGGCCGGACACGCTGCCCGGGTACATGTACTGGAAGTTCTGGTTGGCCGTGGCGACCGCGCTGTAGGCGTTGTAGCCATTGGCGATCAGGTTGGTCAGCGTCGTCAGGTCGGTGACATCCGGGGTCAGGCCCGACTGCATCCGATAGGCGAAGTTCGTGCTGCCGTTCTTCTCGCTGAAGTCCACCGAGGCGATGGCGCCCGACTGGTACGCCGCCTTGTCGAGCGCGGGGGCGTAGATCAGGCTGGTGCCCGACACGCTCGACTGCGACAGCAGGTAGCCCAGCGAGGTCGTGGCCGGCACGGTCGTCGTGGGGCTGGCGTCCGTGTCCCAGGCGATGTAGGCGTAGCGGTTGCCTTGGGTGTTGTTCCAGTTCGCAAAGGCCAGCTTCAGGGTGTTGCCAGAGCCGTTGTCCGGGTCGAAGGACGTGAAGAACGAGGCCCAGTCCTGGGTGATGCCGGTGATGGCCGTCATGAACGTGCCCGGCACAGCGGTGACGGCGCCTTGCGAAGTGACCGCGCCATCAGCAAGACGCAGGTTCAGGGCGTCAGCCAGCGTGCCCGTGCAGTACGTGATGGTCGAGCTCGCGCCAGTGGTGTTGCTCGTGAACACGAAGGCGCCCGAGACGCTGTCATACGAGACGGTGAAGTTCGGCGTCGTGAACGCGGCCTGGATGATCGTGGCGGCGTTCGAGAAGCTGGTCGCGCCAGATAGGGTGATCGTGCCCGAGGTCTTCTGGGTGCCATCGGTCGTGATGATCAGCGTGCCGGTCAGGGCCTGCAGCTGGGCCAGCGTCAGCGAAGAAACCGAGGCGCCGCGCAGGTAGGCGGCAACGTTGGCCGTGTTGTACTGCGCCACCAGCAGCGCGCCAGGCTTGACGTTGGAGTTGTCGAAGCCGGCGAAGTAGACCGCAGCCGCCGTCGCCTCCGTGCTGCTGGCGCCGTAGTACGTCGCCACGGCAGCGGCCGAAGCGAACGACAGCACCGAGCCGATGGGCGTTCGGGTGCCATTGGTCAGCATCAGGCCGTTGAGGTCGAGTGCCGAGCCCCCGGCGCTGATGACGCCCGGGACGATCGACACGAAATAGCTGGCGGGGATGGACTTCGTCATGGACGCTCCGGGACTTGGTTGTTGCGGGCGTGCCGCGGCGGTCGGGAATGAAAAAAGCCGCCCGAAGGCGGCTCTATGCGGTGTGGTGTCTGGTCAGGCGGGGTACGCGGCGTCGACGTCAATGACTCCGGCGACGAGCTCGGCGGCGAAGTCCTGCGACACGGTGACAACCGGGTCAACCTGCAGGTAGCAGTCCGTCGTCCAGCGTTGCTGGATCTGGTGAGACTCGTCCAGGAACTTCATCTGGCGCGGTTCGCTCGTGTAGAGCGGAGTTGCGCCGAGGGCCATGGCGTCGAACTGGTCCACGCCCCAATCGGAACGGAACAGGGTGGCGAGGATCTGGGCGTTGTCGCCCGACAGCGGGCCGAACGTGTCCACCTGGATGGTCATGTTCGTGCTCATGGTGTCCTGCCGCGTTTGCGGGTTGGACGGGAAGCCGTCGGTGTACTCGGTCAGGTTCGTGGCCAACCGGGTGCGAGTGATCGGCGTCATCACGGCGTAGTTCGTAGCCTGCGGCAGCGGAACACGGTTGTCCTGGCCGACCACGATGGCGGTGCCAGTGGGCAGCACAGCCACGAGGAACTGACCGAGCGCCTGCAAGGCATTGCTCTCGGTGATGCTCAGGGTCGGTTGGGTCATGACGGCTGCCTGACGATGGCTGCCTTCGTCCAGCCATCCATGCGATTCCAGTTCTCGAGCATGATCGTCACCAGCCAGACCGACCCATCAGGCAACGTCACGAGGTCGCCGCCCGCGTTATCCGGCCGGCTCACACCCTCAAGGTTTCCGTTGACGTAGATCGCCAGCTTCTCGCCCTGGATGTTCAGGCCGTCGACCTGGGCGAGCTCGGCGGAGGTCAGCGCCTGGACTTGGCCCAGCATCGTCGTCGTGCTGTACGTCGGGACGCGCGTGAAGTCTGCGTTCTGCGTTACGCCGGTCGCATGGCGCACCGTGACCGTCAGCATCGGATTCACCCGGGAGATGATCCCGCTCACGCGTTGGTGGAGGTTCACGACGGGTCGCCGACTTGGTGTTGGACGGAGGCGATCAGGAGGCCCGTGTCGTCCAGAGGCGTCGTGCGGTCAGATCCGGGCTCGCCGGCAGCCACGCGGCGCGCGGCCTCGCCGACCTTGGCGCCAGACATGCGCCAGCTCGGGTCGCCCTTGTGCTCGTCCTTCATCTTGCGGATCATCAGCGTGATCGGGGACAGCGCCGTGAAGTCGCCAGCCGCCAGAGTCTTCGCGACGTCCGCGGCAGCGGCAGCCCCGACAGCGTCAAGCACGTCATCGGTCGTCATCTGGCCCTTGAGCACGCGACGCATGCCGCCAGCGATGTCGGCCGACCATTCGTTCTTCTTGTCCTCGATCGTTGGGCGCATGAATGGGCGCGGTGGGATCGCCTGCTCTGGCGCGCCGAACTCCTGGATCGTCGCGACATAAGCGACTGACGTCCCATCCTCGTAGATGGCGCCGGGAAAGAACCCGACCTTGGCCTCGCGATTGGCGAAGCCGGCGCCGATGGCGTCGATCTTGGCCATCACGCGACTCAGGTCGAACTTGCCAGCCATCAGAAGCACCGGCCAAGGAAGCCGCCGCCGGCCTGGCGGAACGAGGCGCGCTCCAGAGAGCCGCCCACCATGATGCCGCCGGCCGACTTCACGCTGAGCAGTGCCCAGAGTTGAAGACCGTACGGCGTGCTGGCCAGCCAATACTGCCAGCCGCTCGTGGCCGGCGACGGGACAACCTGCAGGCTCACGGAGCCCTCGGTCGCGCCGGCCACCGGGCCGACCACCGCGCCAGGGTCAGCGACCAACATGGCGCTGATCTGGGTCAGGTGGCCCGTCATGAGGTTCAGGCCTAGTTGCAACGAGTCGCCGCTGAGCAGGCAACCGTCGTACGGCGTCATGATGTTGGACGCCACCCCGAACGTGGCCGCCAGCGCGGTCGGATCCGTCGCCGCCAGCGCGGGGCATGCCGCCTGGAACGACGCCAGATCGAAAGTGTGCAGGGCCACGGCGCGCGCTCAGGTCAGATGCGATGCGGGTCGCTGGACTTCGGCGTGTCGATCGTCACGATGAAGTCCGGGAAGTCAGCCTCGGTCTTCGGGCTGGACTTGTCCACGCGGTTCATGTCGGCCACGGCCTTTTCGACGGCCGTGTCCTTCTTCTGGACGGTGATGTAGCCGTTCTTCTTGTGGATCTGGAACACGCTGTTCTTCTCCAGCACTTCGAGTTCTTCGTCCGTGACCTGCGTGCCGAAGCCCAGCGGCGTCCAGACGTCGGAGCTGCCGGACTTGTGAGCGACGGTGGCGCCACCCTTGACGTGGATAGTTCGGCCTTCGACGGGGAGCGCGCCGCCATCGGGCGGAGGCAGCCATTCGGTGTAGCCCATGTTGGTGGCCAGGGTGCTGAAGACGTGGGGCATGCGGTTTCTCTTCTATCGGGTGGAATGAAAAAGGCCCCGCGGGGTTGCCGCGAGGCCTTCGGGGAGCGGACAGTCCGCCGGGGTCAGATGCCGCTGGCGCGCACCACGGCGTACGGGCGCTTCAGAAGAACGCCGGCCGTAGCGCAAGCGTAGTCTTCGACGACCGACTTCGGCAGCTGCTGCACGCCGAGCGCCATGAACTTGGCCGGAACGATCTGGTCGAACACGCGGCCGTTGTCCGTGGAGCCGTCTTCGACGGACTCGGCGTACAGGTAGAACACGTTCGCGCCACCGTTGGCCGAGTTCAGCTGGGGAGCCGACTCGACGCGCATCATCGGGTAGGTCTCGCGGATCCAGCCCATGACAGACTGGTTGCCGTAGACCGCCACCGTCGACAGGTAGGCGTAGTTGTTCGTCGAGACGGCCAGGGTCGTCGGCGTGGTGCCCGGGTTGATCAGGTCTTGCGACTGCGTTTGCAGCTTGGCCGCGGCCTGGCGGATGTCCGCCGTGATCTCGGTGAACGTCTTGTTCGCCCACAGGGTGGACGAGGACGCACCGGCGGCCACGGTGTAGTACGCCGGCAGGCTCGGGTCGTTCAGGAAGCCATACGTGCGGTTGTTGCCGCCGTTGTAGCCCGAGAAGCCGATCGTGTTGCGCTGCACCTCGAGCGACAGAGCGGCGCTGTTGCGCTTCTCAGCCGCCGAGTCGATGCGCAGGCGAGCCGCGCGTGCCGCTTCCAGGCGGAACACTTCCGTGCCCTTTTCGAAGCGCACGACGGTGCGGCGCTCGAAGTTCACGTTCCACGAGGACAGCGAGACGTTCGAGTAGTCCGCGTAGGGCACCGCGCCGCCGACCGGCTCCAGGACACCCTGCACGACTTCCTCGTCTTCCCACGAGCCGACGGTCGACATGCCGATGAGGTTGTCGATCTTGCGCGCCGCCGTTTGGATGCGCACGAAGCCCGGCAGCCACTGTTGCAGGAACTGCACCGGGGTGCCAATCGTTGCCGTGGTGACGAGGCCCTGCTGATCGTCCATCGCGTAGCCGACGGCGCGAGCCATCTGGGCGACTTGCGCGGGCGGCAGGTTGATGCCGATCTTGGCGAGGGCTTGGTAGCCCTCGACCTGGTCCATCGACATCTGCATCGTGCGCGGACGACCGGAGGCGTCCACGAAGCTGCGCGGATCTTGGTGCGAGTGCACCATCGAGACTTGCTTGGTCATGATCCAACCCTCCTTAGTTGGTCAGGCGGATCGCCACGAGGCCAGCCGCAGAGGTGTAGGAACGCACGACGGCGTTCGGGACGAGAGCGGAGCCGCCCGGGGCCGACGAACCCGGCGCGACGGCGCCCAGGGCACCGGTCGTCAGGTTGTAGGTCACGAGGTCGCCGATGTTGGCCGCGGTCGTCAGGGCGACGACGATCGTGCCCATCTCGAGGAAGTCGCCTTGCCAGTTGTCCGGCACGGTGAGCGTCGGCTGCAGGGTGCCGGAGGTCGTGCCGTACGAGGCGTATTCCTTCGGGTTGCAGAGGATGCCGCCGAAGACGGTTGAGCCGTTCGTGATCGCGCCGCCGACGGTGCAGACGTCGGTGGTGTTCGATCGCGTGTAGGCATAGCCGATGACGTTGGCGGTGCCAGACGAGTTGACGATGCGCGAGCTGGCGCGCGTCGGGCCGTCGTTGAAGACCTCGCCGATGACGCCGAAGCCGTAGTTGACGTTGACGGTGGATTGGAAAGCGCTCATGGCTTAGCCCTCCTTGCGGGTGAGGAACGCGGTGACGAAGTCGGCGGTGCCGGCGTCCATCGCGGTGGAGGTCTTGGCGACCTGGGTCTTGGCGGGGTCGGTCGCAGCCTTGAGGTAGCCGGCGAGCATCGCGGCTTCCTGGCCCTTGGGCGCATCCAGGCCAAGCTTCTTGACGCCGTACGCGGCGACTTCCGACTCGGTCATCTCGGAGTGGTCGAAGGTGCCGACGTGCACGGACAGTTGCTTGGCCAGGGCGTCGCGGCGCTTGATCTCGCCGGTGACGGTCTTGAAGACGGTCGCGGCGTCCATGGCGTTCGGGTGCTTGGCGATGTCGTCCATCTTCATGTCGGAGTCTTTGGCCTCGGCCTTGTCTTCCTTCATGTCCTGATCGCTGTCCTTGGCGTCCTTCTTGTCCGACTTGTCGTCGTCTTCGTCGGCGTCCTCGGCCTTCTTCTCTTCCTTGTCTTCCTTCGGGTCGCCGGCTTCGTCCATCACGGCGCGCAGCGCCATCAGGTGGGCCTTGCGCTCCGCCGGGGTGGCGGTCTTCAGGGTCGCGAGTGCGGTGTCCAGCGCATTGCCGGAGCCGCCCCCGTCTTTGGTTTCAGCCATGGGTGGCTCCTTAGTTTCGGTGGTGGTGGTGTGATCGATCGAGTCCAGGACTGCCACGTCCGGACCCATGCGCCCCGAATGAACGAGGGCCAAGTGATTGCCGCGAATCGTTCGCTGGATGCAGTCGTAGGCCTCGCCCTGGAACACGCCCGGGGTGAAGTCATAGACACAGCGATAGCCGCACGACAATTCCCGCTTCCCGGCTTCGATCAGGCCTGCCATGGATTGGGAGAAAACCTTGAGGTTGGCGAAGACGGTGCCGTTCTCGTAGAACACGTCTTCACCGGTCACGCCCTGGACGCCCTTGCGCTCCGCGGGCATGAGGCCCTGCTCTTCGCTGCCCAACATGACGTGGTTGTCGATCCACGGGATGAGGCGGAAGGAGTCGAGCGTCTCGGGGTCGCTCAGTTCTTCAGCGGGGCGCAGGACGCGATAGCGCTTGTCGGGGTTCTCGGCGTCGCCGACCTGGCGGCCGGAGTAGTCGAAGATGCCGACCTTGGAGATGGGGTTGCGCTTGACCTCAAACCAACCGTTGGTGTCGATCTGGCGCGCGGATTCCTTGTCCATGGCGAAGGCATCCAGCCCGTCCATGGTGTCGGAGGCAACTGACGGCTCGGCCTTCTCTTGCGCCTTCGCCCACGCCATCGCGACCTGCTCGTCAATCGCTGGGTGCAGCGGTTCGGGCAGACTCTCGATTGGCGCCCAGATGTAGCCGGTGTGCTCGTCGTTCAGCGTCGGGCCGAAGACATCGCCAAGGCAGAGGAACAGGCGGAACTGCCCGTCATCCGACAGCAGCGTCAGCGAGCTTGGAGCGTGGCCGGTCTCTTCGACGGATTCGCGGGTGGCGGCTTGCTCGGGAGACTCGCCCTCTTCAATGCCACCAGCCGGAAATCCCCACGTCGACGGATAGGCGCGCGATCGATCCGAGCGCATCAGCAGCAAGACGCGCCCACCCGTCAGGTAGACGATGCCTGCCGCGCCGAATTCCGTCATGGCGTCCTTGGCCTCATGCTCGGCGATGGCGACAGACTGCGCCTCCGAGTGACCGGCCGCGCGCAGTTCCTCAATGTTCTCGGCGATGACTGCTTCGCTCGAACCTTGGTGGAGGGGCATGGCGGTGTCTGCAATTGAAAAGACCCGCGCTTGGCGGGCCTTGTGGATCTGGCGGACTTTCATCCGTCAGTCGTTGGAGAAGTCCAGGATGGGGCGCATCCGACAGCGGCAGAACGGCAGGTCGCCGGGTTTGCCGTACACCGGCTCGCCGTACATCTCGCCGATGTAGGGCGGCTCATCGAGACTGCAGACCTTCCCGTTCAGGGCGATGTGCACTGCTCTCGGTTCGCGGGACCCACTGGTGTGAATCCATTCGTAGGTCTTGACGCCGATGTCGCTCATGCGCGTGGCGTTGACGTTGTTGTAAGCCTTGCGCGTTTGGTCAATCGCCACGTTGCGCGCGTGCCGAACGTTGCCCTGGTACTGCTTGTCCAGGAACGGGACCAAGTCCTGCAGGCCATTGCCCGAGGTGATCGATCGGGAGACGGCGCCCTGCACGTTCGTTAGGTACTTGGCCGGGATCAGTTTGATGAGGCTGACCGCTTCCGTCGTGCTGGCGTTGATCACGTCCATCATGGCCGGCGTGATCTTGGAGGCGTCGAGCGTGACTGCAGCGCTCATCTGGCGCAGGCTCATGCCGAGCGTCACGCCGGAGTTCTTGACCGTGCGATCCATCATCCGCTTGGTCGCCTTCTTGGCCCAGCGGTTGAACAGCGGCTCGTACTTGTCCATCAGGCCGTTCAGCGCCACACGGGCCTTCAGGCTGATGGGGTCGTGGTCGTCAATGCCACCCTCGGCGGCGTCCATGCCATGCGCGGCGTCTGAGTAGACCTGCTGCAGGGTCTTCTTCGTCTCATCGCACATGCGGCGGATGAGGGTGAGGATGACCGCCGTGTATTCCTGCTCGATGGCGGCGTTTGGCGTCAGGACTGCGCCGCGCTGAGCCTCAAGGCTTGGCTGGCGAGTCTTCGGCGGAGTCATCGTCGTCTAGTTCGGCCGCAAGTTCGGGGTCGGGCGGCGGGGTCAGCTCGAGCGCCGCGTAGCCGCTGGCCGGGTCACGCTTCAGGCGCTCCTGCTCGTTCTCCGGGGAGATCGCGCCGGACTGGATCAGCTGCGAGCCGGTCTGGGCCTTGGTCAGGTTCATGTCGGCCTGTTCCTTGGCTGTCGGTGTATCCAGCGGTCGCCATTCGACGGTCGTCTCGATGTCCTTGAGCTCGGGCACTTCGGAGCGGATGACCAGGAGGTGGTGGCGCTCGACAAGGCGCGTCAAGTCGTGAGCCTGAATGCTCTCCAGTTCCTCGTGATAGCTGGCTTCCTCGTACTCGCCGGTGGAGTTGAAGCCCTTCGGGACGGTGCCCAGCAGCTTCGTGGCAGGCATGTTCGCCTGCGCGGCGACGATCTGGTACTGCGTCATGATGACGTTGTCCAGGTCGCCGAGGCTGGTGTCGAACTGATCGAACTGGTCGCCTTCCTTATCGCCCAGCTTGACCGAGTAGTTGTCTCGCCAGCTGATCCACTGGTTCATGCGATCGATGGCCTCATCGCCGAGTGCTGTGAACTTGGCCATGTCCGTTAACCAGACGTTCGTGCGTTTGGTCTGGACGAGCTGCGGCGCCTCATTGGCCGTGCGTTCGGCGCCGTAGACCCGCTCCATGATCCGCTGGGGCAGCGGGACGCCGCCGTACATGTACTGCGGCTTGAGCAGGTCGGGCAGGTCACCGTTGCGGAAGATGACTAGGTGCGAGCGGTGGTAGCGCGTGCCGTGGATCAGCCACCACGTCGGCTCGTAGAAGTGCTCCGTGTCCGGCCGCGACGATGCCGCGATGTCCATCTGCGGGGCGCACCAGTACGGGTCGACCTGGACGATGCCCTTGTAGGAGCCCTTGGTCACGCCGTCCGGGTTGAATGGCTTCTCGTAGTATTGCGGGTCGGTGGACTCGACCTTGAACAGCGCGATGCGGATGCCGAAGATCCGGCCCATGCGCACGAACTGCTCCATGTTCCAGTTCAGCCGCATCCGGCGGTCGGCCTTGTGGAGCTTCTTCAGGACGGCCGGGTCGATGTCGTCGCCATCCACGTTGACGATGTCGAAGCCCTGGCGGATCGCGTCGCGGGCCGGTACGGTGCACGCCTTGTCGATCAGCCAATGCTGCGCCAGGATGGCTGCGAGCTGGTAGCCGATGAAGGTCTGCGAGGCGTACCACATCGCCAAGACTTCGGGGATGTTCATCGCCTGCGCTTGGAGCTTCAGGGCGATGCCACCGTTGCCGGCGTCATCCATCGCGTGGTCGGCGGTGGCGAATCGGGGCAGCTTGGCTCGGATGGCCGACAGCGTGTCCGTGAGGAAAGCGCTCGCCTTCTCCCGTGAGCTCACGCTGTCAAAGGCATGGGTGCTCCAGAAGGAGGCGGGCTCAGCCCGGGCAGGCTTCGGCGCCGGTGCGCTCTTGCTACCGGTGATCCACGAGAACATGCCCATTACCCGAAGAAGCTCGTCTTCTTCATCACGCCCGGGAGGAAGGCCATGATGAAGGCGTCGCCGAGGTTGGGCGAGTTGACGCCGCGCTTGGCAAGATCCTTCTTGCTCTCGACCTTGACACGCCCAGCGTTGTCGTAGTCGCGCAGCGGGGTGCTCAATTCGTCCATGAGTTGGTCCAGATTCGGCATCGACCCGTCGAGGAAGATCATCTCGTCGTCGGGGAAACGCTGGCCGTTGCGCACGGCGTTGTAGGTGTTGCGGAGCCGGTCTGCGACCAGCCACCAGGCCTGGGCCTTGATGTTCGAGAAGAAGTCCTTGTTCAGGACCTCCGTGTTGGCGTACTTGGCATCCGGTCGGAAGACCGAGCCGCCCGCGAAGAACTTCGAGTGCTCTACCTTCGGGCCGCCACCGGCTGCGTTGAGCTCGTTGAACTTCGCGCCCGCCCCGGCACCCACACCGATCGCGTCGTAGATGATCGAGGATCCGGTGGACTTGGCGGCCACATGCACGCGCGTGCAGGACTTGAGGAGTTCGTCCTCGCCGCCGCGCCACATGTCGCTGGACACAGCCACAGGGCCATGGGCATCGACCGTCGCGCAGGCATCCTCGCCGGCATCGGCGATGTCGAAGCCCTTACGCTTCGCGCCTCGTGGTTCGATCCCGAGTGCCTTGTGCCCGTCGATCGCGGCCATCAGCCATGCACGCCGGATCACCGAACGTTCGTCGTCGGCCCGCGGCTCACCAAGGTAGATGTGCCGGAACTCTTCTTCGTCCTCTTCCTTGGCTCCCTCAATGACCTTGAGGATGGTGGAGCTTAGGAACGGGTTCTCGGTGTAGTTGATCAGCCGTTTGACCGTGTCGGGCGGCGGGTTGCGCACAAAGCGCTGGTACGTGAAATCGGTCGCTAGGCGCGGATTGAAGATGATCCAGTGCTGCGAGCCTTCCTTGCGGAGCGTCGGGTCGATGATCTTCCACTGCTCCTCGGTCAGGAGGTGGGCCTCTTCCGCCCAGTGGACGTCAATGCCTTCAAGCGACTTGATTTCGCTGACGTGGCGCCATAGGCCGTAGAAGACGAACTCGCTACCCGTCGATCGGCAAATGATCTTGTTGTCGAGGATCTTGAACTGCTTTTGCAGCCCGAACCGTTCGATCTGCACCTTCAAGAGGGTGTAGACCGACTCCTCGATCTTGTTCTGGAACTGGCGGGTGCACAGAAAGCGCAGGCGCATCTTCTGCGCCAGAAAGATCGCAAAGCCTGCTGCGTCCCAACTCTTCGATGACGACCGGCCTCCGTAGAGGATCCGGTTGCGCGCTGGCGTCAGCCAGAAATCACGAAGCGCCGGATTGAGGCTCGGGGCGGCTACCTGCATAGAAGTCCGCCAATGTCATGGGCGTCATGACGGGCGCGCCGTCTGCACCGGTCACCTCTCGGCGGTTGGTGAACGAGCCGCCGGCCTCTTTGGCAGCCTGCTCGATGAGTTGCGCCGCAAGCGCCGTGTTGCCCTGCCCCTCCACCTTGACGAGAAGGCGGTTCAGCGTACGAAGGCGATAGGCTTGGCTGGCGATCGGGATCGTGCTCACGTCCTTGAGGAACGCAGCGCGCGTCTCGTCAAAGATGGCCTTGAGCTTCTTTCCCAAGCCGCGTCCACCGATGCGAGTCGGGTCGTATTCGTGCACCCGGCGACGGTCGACCTCGATACCAAATTCTTCTCGGACGGCGAGGCTGACTTGTGTCGGCGTATCGAAGCACGCAAGTGCTTGAACGATGAAGAGCTTTTGCTGCTCGGTCAGTGATGCCATATTGTGAAATCCCGTCCGGGTTTAGTCCGGCTCAGGCAACCCTTGCGAGGCACGTACCGCAAGCGCCTACTAACATTGACTCAGTCACCTCGGGCTTGGCATTGGCTGCCTTCACCATGCGAGCGACGGAACTGTCGGGGTCGCCAACGCCGTAGCGCCTGACCACTCCAACAAATTCCTCAACATCGTGGCCCTGAATGGCGATCTTGGGCTTGCCGTCCTTACCGAACATCGGCGCGCCGAAGGGGTCGCACTTGTGAGCGAGGTGGTAGAGCTCATGCTCGACCAGTGCGCACCACTGGGTGTCCGTGCACTGCGATGCGAAGCGTCCATCTAGCGTGATCAGGAAGCTGGGCACGCGCCCGAACCACTGACCCATCTGCTGTTCCTGGCGCCCGCGCTGCCAAGCGTTGCAGCGGAAGGCGACCTCTTCCGCCGTCCCGATGACCTGGCGCATCTTGCTGATGAATCCACCATCCGCCCACAGGACACAGACGTCCGCGTCGATCAGGTGCGCGTGGTCGACATTGTGCAGCGCGCCATCGCGGGCAAGGATGTTCTCCTGAATCCAGTCCCAGACTCCAACTGCGGGCGCGAAGTCGACCGTGCTTCCGAGTTCTCTCGGGGGCATCGGGCGTCGGGCGATGGTCGGCTTTACCGACTTGCTGCGGGCCATATTCCGGGTCAAGATCAGCTGGTGCTGATGCCACCGATGGCCAGGATGGAGGCGAAGGCGACGCCACCGGCTTTGACAATCGAGGCTTTCGCGATGCCACCAGCGCTCTGCACAACCGCTCCGGCGGCGACCATTGACTGCGTCGCTGTCGAGCCCCATCCAGACGTTGTCGTCCAGACCTCGTAGTCGAACGCCGTTACGCCGGAGTCTGCGCTGAACGTGCCGTCCGCATTGACGGTCACGGTGCCTGTTCCCTGGATATTGCCCCAGGCGATTTGGTCTCCGCTGGCGATGTCGCCACCACCCGTCGCGGTCAGGCGGTTCGCGCTCGTCGAGTTGGGCGTGCCAATGTTGACGAAATTCCAACCCGTCTGCGGCAGCAGGCTCGTGACGCCTGTGTAGGTGTTGCTCGAGCCGCTCGCGTTCGTGTTGACGATCAGGTCGAGCTCGATGCCGTACTTGTTCGTCCCGCGCAGCAGCGAATTGATCGTGATCGCAGTGTCGGCCCACGAGTTCACTGTCTGCGTGACCGCGCCCAGAGTAACGCTACCCGCGCCCTGGGCCGATCCGAACAGCGAGCCATTGATGGTGAGCGCACCCTGGTAGCGCGGCGTCGCGGTGCTCACGCTCGTGATGAGCGGCGTGGTGTTCTGTTCGGTGAACACCAGTTGACAAGCCACCCAGTCATCACCAGCTTGGGCCGGCGTGAAGGTGGATGTAACTGCGCCAGTGCCGGTCACACGCTTGTGTTCGACCTTGATGAAGTCCGCGAGGCCGTTGGACTTCTGCCCCGTGTGCAAGAGCGTCTCGCCGGTACCCGCAGAACAGGTGCAACCGTTGGATCCGACGAGGTTGATCGCGTAGCCGAGCACTGCCACCGGGGGCGTCGTGACCGTGGCCGAGTTGGAGGCCAGCGAGTCAGCCGCAGTACCTACGCCGGCCGTGCGCTTGTAGGCCGCAGTGACCTGGAGCGCACTCGAGGTGACCAGTCCGCGGATGACATCCGCAAAGACGCCGAGGAACGTGCAGGAGGCGCCGGCCGTCGTCTTGATGAATGTCGGCGTCCCAGCTACCGTGACTTGGCAGATGAAGAAGCGTGCCCCATGGTTGCCGGATGTCGACAGCCAGAAGTGGGGGGTTGTATTCTCGGTGTAGGTGTTGCCGAGGCTATCCGTGACCGTCTGGGTGACATCGGTTGCGGCAACGTAGGGGACGAAGACGGCGACCCAGTCACCAATCTGCAGCGCCGGCATGCTTGCCGTGCACTGCTGGACAGTGCTGCCAGAGCCACTGTTGTCGAAGACCGACGTCGGGCTGAGGATCGTGTAGCTCACGTGCCGATCCCTTGCGTTGCGCCGTAGTCATTCTTGGATCCCGACGGTGTGCCGGTGCCAGTCTGCGGGCGCGCAATTCCGTAGAAGTCCGTCGCGATCGCAATCGGCTCGGCGGCCGTCATGGCGCCCAGTCCAGGGCTTCCGGTGGCCAGCGTCAGATTCAGATTCGGCAGATCCGTGAACAACGGATTGCCATAGGTCGCTGCGGTGTCCTTCGTCGGCGCGGTCGTGACAACACCGTCGAAGTCGTAATACAGGTTGTTTGCCATCACCACGCCGGTGTCGGATGCACCGTAGGTCGTGAAGCCCAGCGACGCGTTGTGCCCCGCACGCATCACGAGAACGTTGGCCTTGATGTTGAGCGTGCCGCTGGTCTGGTTCGCCCCGTCGTTCACGATCATCTGGTTGTAAGCACCCGTCGTCGCCGACTGCACCAGCGTGTTGTGGACGAAGTTCACAGCGCGGCTGGCGACGTTGTCGCTCATCTTGAACGACGCGCCGTTCTGGGGGCCAGCGCTGCAATCGATGATGAAGTTGTCGTAGATGTCAGCCGACTGCAACGACGATGCGCCGGTGATGCCGTTCTTGGCGGCACGCAGCACCCAGTTGCCATAGACCTTGTGGCCGATGAAGTGATCGCCGCTACCCTGGGTGTCGTTCCACTGGATGCCGGATCCGCCATGGATGTCCTCAATGCGGTTCCAACGAACTGTCCAGTTGTGCGAGCAGGGCCCACTCTTGGCTGCGGCGATGTATTCCGCCGTCGCGATTGCGCTGGCCGTGAAATTCTGCGCGCCCGAACCGATGTAGATGCCGTGATTGGTCATCGACGACTGATTGCAGTCGACATCGTGTATGTAGTTGCACTGCAGCAGGCAGTTGTAGCCCTGACCCGGCAGCGCGCCAGCGAGCGCCGTCGTCGTCGTCGGCCACGACAACTCGCAGTTGCTGACCCACCAGAAGTCGGCGCCCTGCTGCAAGTTGATCGGCGCCCCGTCGCTCGAGCCGCTGGCGGCCGCGCTGAAAACCTTCAACCCGCTGATCGCCACGTACTGGCCGGTGCATGTGCCGAGCGCTTGGTTCGCGTAGGCGCTGTTGGCACCGTGAATACCGCCTAGGCCACCCGAAGGATCTTGGAAGTAGGGCGTCTCCGGAGCATTGGCGCCAACAGCGCCCGGGTAGCGCGTGAAGCGAATGCGACCGTGTCCCACCGTGCCGTTCGGAGCGGTGCCAAGATGACGCGCTTCACGGAACCGGCACCAGCGACCATCGAAGCCGACCTGATCGCTGTAGGGGGTGCCGCTGTTAGCGCGGATGACGATGCAGTCGCCGGGTTGCAGGCCGGTGTCGCCCTGCGCGGTCGTGGCGGCCCACAACGAGCCGCTGACGGCCGCTGACGCCCCGCTGTAGTTCTGCAGGTAGCGAAACGGCTTGGTGATGTCGTCGGGCTTGCCCGTCGCGTCACTGCCGGCGACGTTGTCGACGTACCAGGTGCGACCCGGCTGGATCGTGAGCGCTGCGGTCAGGACGTTGGTGTCCGTACCGTTGACCGTGAGCTTCAGGTCGAGCACACGGCCGTTGACCATCGATCCGCCGAGCGAACCGATCTGGAAGATCAACGCCATGATCTGGTGTGTCGAGAACACCTTCGGCAGCGTCAGGCAACGGTAGTTGTCAACCTCGTGCCAGGCGTTGTCACCCAACGGATCGCGAAAGAACGCGCGCACGCCGCTCGACGTACCTATCGCAGAAATGCGGCCCAGGTTGTAGCCGTAAACCTCGACGTAATGGCCCTTGTTGTTCTCGCCGCCCGTCAGCGACGCGCTGTCGGTATCCAGTCCGAGTAGCGTCGGCGCGGTGACGTAGCCGGTCGGCTTGTCCCCGTTCGGGTACGCGGAGTTGCGCGTGTTGTCGAAATTCAGAAGCCACGAGCTCCAGTTCTTGGCGACTGCGTTCTTGACCGCCATGACGTCACACCGTCACGTAGAAGCTGTCGATCTGCACGCGGATCTCAGTGGCCGACAGTGCATAGCCGATGCGACGAACGTCGGCGCCGGAGGTGGGGGCCGTCTGCGTGAGGCCACCCGCCGTCGTGCTCAGGTAGATGTCTCCGCCAGGCGTCCACGTCCAGGCATCGTTGCGTGCAATACCGTTGTCCAGCACATCAAGCGGGTTGCCGCTGGTGCCGGCAGCCGCAGCCAGACCGCGCGCCTGTCGTGTGCCGGTACCGTCAGCATCGGCGAGCAGCCAGGTGCCGCCAGAGCCCATGTAGACGGCCTGGAACTGAGTGATCGTCGCGCCCGCGTTGTAGCCGCTGATGGTCGTCCCGATGGTCGTCAGGTTGGCCGCCGGCTTGGCATGCGAGAGCGCGGGGTTGGTGATCGCCGGGGTCGTCAGCGTCTTGTTCGTCAGCGTCTGGGTCGCCGTGCGGCCCACGATGGTGTCGTTGGTGCCCGGGAAGGTGAACGTGGCGCCGTCCGCACCCGCTGCGAACGTGATCGTGTTGTTCCACGCCAGCGTCTTGCCAGCCGCGCCCGTCAGCGTGGCGGTGCCAGCCGTCCAGGTGTTGCCGTTGTAGGTCTTGTTCGTCAGCGCTTGCGTGGCGGCCAGCCCCACGAGGGTGTCGGTCACTGCAGGAGCCGTCAGGGTCACCGTGCCAAGGGCACCCGTCGCAGGCGCGATGGTGATCGTGCCGCTGGTCGCATTGGCCAGCACGACGCCACCGACCGAAGATCCGGCGACGCCAAGATTGATCTTGGACACGCCATCGGTCGTGACGCCAGCCACTACCTTGGCATCGCTCGAGCCGGCGCCCAGCACTACGGCGTTGGCCGTCAGCGCGCCGCCGCTGTTGGTTACCGTGCCGGCGCCGGCAGGGGTCGCCCAGGTACCGTCGCCACGCCAGTAGGTGCTGGCAGTCGCGCCGGTGCCGCTGTTGAGGTTGCTCGGCGGCAGGTTGCCCGTGACGCCGGTCGACAGCGGCAAGCCGGTGCAGTTGGTGAGCGTTCCCGACGCGGGCGTCCCGAGCGCGGGAGTTGTCAGCGTCGGCGACGTCAGGGTCTTGTTGGTCAGGGTCTGCGTTGCCGCCACACCGACCACCGTGTCCGTGCCCGTGGGGAACGTGAACGATCCTGAGCCGGCCGCAGCCGTCGCGTGCAGCGTCAGGCTGCCGCTGGTCGACCCGGCCAGGACGAGGGTCGCGTCGTTGAACGTCTTGGCGGCCGTGACCGTCTGCGACGTCCCGAGCAGCATGTCGCCCGAGCCACCGGTGGAGTTCCAGACAGCCGCGCCAGCAGCGTTCGACTCGCACCAGAACAGGGTGTTCGAAGACGTGTTGGCCCACAGCGATCCGACGCCGTAGCCTTGCGTCACGTCGTTGGACGTGCCGGGGTTTGTCGTCGCCGTGAAACTGTTCAGGAACGCGCCGTCCCCGAAGACGTGGTAGGCGGTGCCGTCCCAGCGGAACATGATCCACAGCTGGCCGCTGCCGGCGATCGGGCAGGTCGAGCGCGCCGCCTGGGTGACAACCGAGAACGCGCTCGGGAACGTCAGCGTGTGCGGATTGGGATCGGAGTTGGTGACGTGGACGGAGAACCAGGTGTTCGCCGTCGCGGGCGTGCCGCTAAACGTGAACGTAGTGTCAACCGCGATCGTCTTGGTGTTCAGGCCCTTGGTGACATCGATCGCGAGCGCAGCCATCGCATTCGCGGTGGTGATGTTCGCGCCATCCGTCGAGACGATGCCGCTCAGCGTGGGAGCGGTGAGCGTCTTGTTCGTCAGGGTCTGCGTGGCGCCGAGGGCAACCAGCGTGTCCGTGACCGCCGGCATCGTCAGGGTGACGGAGCCGAGCGCGCCAGTCGCCGGGGCGAGCGTGATGCTTCCGCTGGTGGCATTGCTGAAGCCCACCGAGCCGACAGACGTACCCGCGACGCCGAGGTTGACCTTGGACACGCCATCCGTGGTCAGGCCTGCGGCGACCTGCGTGCCGGTCGTGCCCGTGCCCAGGACGATGCTGTTGGAGAGCAGGTTGCCCGAGTTCGTGACGGTGCCCCCGCCCGCCGGGGCGGACCAGGTGCCGTCTTCGCGCAGGAAGCGGGTGGTGCCGGCGCTCGCGCCCGGGTCGGGGACGGCGCCCGGCGCGTGGCTGGCGCCGGAGGCGACCATCACGGCCATGTTGGCGCCCGGCAACGTGCCAGTGACGCCCGTGGTCAGCGGCAGACCCGTGCAATTCGTCAGGGTGCCGGCGCTCGGCGTACCGATGTTCGGCGTGACGAGCACAGGGCTGTTGGCGAAGACGTTCGCGCCAGTGCCGGTACCGCCCGTGATCGCTGCGGCGAAGTTGGCGCTGCTGGGCGTGGCCAGGAACGTGGCGACGTTTGCGCCGAGGCCGGACACGCCAGTCGCGATCGGCAAGCCGGTGCAGCTGGCCAGGTTGCCGCTGGCAGGGGTGCCCAGGACAGGCGCCGACATGACGGGCGCGGTCAGGGTCTTGTTGGTGAGCGTGTCCGTCGTGGCGCGGCCAACGAGGGTATCCGTCGCAGCCGGCAGAGTGATCGTGTTCGACCCAGCAACAGCCGGCGCATTGACGGTGATCGCGCCGCTCGTTGCGCCGGCGACCGAGAACTTGCCGCTGTTGAACGTCTTGGCGCCCGTGATGGTCTGGATCTGGGCGAGGTACATGTCCCCGCCACCGCCACCGCCGCCACCGCCACCGAAGGACGTTGCGACCTGGTTGCCGCTGCCGTCGACCGTCAGGAACGTGGGAACGCCCGTCGACGGGTCAACGGCGACCGCGATGTTCGGCGTAGTCGTCGAGTTCTGGTCGACGAGGAATGCGTTGGGAGCGGTCATGGCGTGCTCAGCAATACCCGGGCAGCGCGCCGTACTAGACTGGCGCGGCGCATGCGGGTTGGTGTGTGGGGCGCCTGCTCCGCTGTCGCGTTGAGTTCAACAACACGAAGGGGAACGAGATGAGACGCACCGTCTTGGCAGCGGGAGCTGCCGCATTGGCGTTCGGGTGTTCGATGGCAAGGGCTGACGCAGTGGTCAACCTGCCCATCGCTGGGAGCTACCGGATCCAGACCGGCTACGGATGTGGGGTCAATCAGGACGACCCGTGCGACACGACTACCCAGTTCACCGGGCTTCTGTCGATTGACCTGCCTTCACTTGCCGATGGCGACTACTACGCCGCGGGCATCGGGTTCGCTGTGACCGGCGTAGGCCGTGAGTTGGCTTTCACCAGCGATATGGATCACGCCGCCGAGGTGTCGATTCGCAACGGCTATGTCGTCGGCTACTCGCTCAACGCGGGTGTCGATGGGTGCTGTGTGTTCGGCGCGCACTACGGTGGCGGGATGAACGCCATCTCGTACGACGAGCAGGAATCGCACTCCGACTTCACCCTAGAGGCTGTTCGGCAGGTTCCCGAGCCGGTGTCGGCGATGATGCTGGTGCTGGCCGTGGGCGTCGGGACTGTTACGGGAAGACGGTCGCAGGTACGGCGACGTTGACCAGTCCGTAGGTGCTATCGAGCACCAGCTGCTGGCCGGCGGTCGTGAGTTGCGCGGGGTTCGACGTCGAGAAGAAGTTGCTGTTCGCCTGGAGGCAGGCGGCGTAGTAAACCGAGGTCGTGCTCGAAGCATTGACCGGGTCGTCCCAGGCCCAGTACTTCCAGCTCAGGCCGCAGGCAGCAGCCACCGAGATGGTCTCGAGCGTTTGTGCGGTCGTGATCGAACCGGAGGCGACGTTCTCGTTGGCCGGGCCAAACTCACCGATGCCGTATGGGATGCCGAGCGAGACAGCCGCCGAAGCCATCGCCTGAGCCACAGGCGCCAGCGCGCCGGCCGAATACGTACCGTAGGCGTGGAGCTCGATGGCGATGTTCTGCTGCGGATCCGCCGCCTTGATCGCAGCGGCGTGGTTCAGGATCGTCCACGCGCGACCGGCGGCTGGAGCGTCCTGGCCGCTGCCCGGCGCGTCCAGCACGATGGTTCCGAGGTAGCCAGCGGTGCGCAGCATCTGCACCATGGTGATGCAGGTATCGCGCCAAGTGACATCGGTCATCGTGGTGCTGGCCGCGGTCTGGCTAACGTCCACGGTGTAAGTGCCGTTCGAACCGGTTCCCGTCAGGAACGCAGTGACGGTGCATGGCGTCACACCCGAACCGTTGATCTTCTGGCCGACGTAGACGCTGGCCGAACTCGACGGCACGGTCATCGTCGTCCCGGAGATCGACGCGGTGTAGGTACCAGCTGAGGCGCCCCACTCGTTAATGATGTTGAGCAGCATCCACCGCTCGTAGGGGCCGAAGTTCGCGTAGTTGTCGACCCAGACCTGAGCCGCAGCGACGGCGAAGTCAGGGTTCTTCTGGCCTGTCGTCCCGTTGCTGTAGACGACATTCTGCGGCGAGGCGATGCTGTTGGAGGTGCTCGTGGTGTACGTGCCCTCCTTGCCCGGGATGCCGCTCGGGTTCGTGTTGGTGAGCTGCGCCTTGATGACCGTGGTCGAAGACACGCCGGTCGAGATGAAGCCGCCGCCAGCGCCCGAGCTGTACGACGGCGCGCAGCCGATCACGCCCGAGTTCATCGTCGTGACGGTCATCGTCGTGCCCGAGAACGTCGCTTCGAAGTTCGCGCGGACGTAGGGGATGACCAGCTGCGGCACGACGCTGTTGGAGATCATCGCGTCGATCAGCGGCTTGTTCACCGACGCCCAGTTCTGGGACGTGTCGATGAACAGGCGATGGGTGTTCGCCTTCGCGTTGAACAGGCCCGTGTCGTTTCCAGGACGGTTGCAGTCCCAGTGGAGGCGGTTCAGGCCACGGCCGTCGAAACGGTTGCCGTTGGCGTCGTAGATCGCGCCGTTCTTGGTGAAGAAGCCGACGCCCGTGCTCGCCGCCGGCCGCGTGGCCGTGGCGGGCTTGGCGGCGACCTGGTCGATACAGGCAGCAGGCGCGAGCGAGTGGTACGAGTAGACGTTGCTGCTGAACTGCGTGCCACCCAGCAGCGTCGGGTCGCCGAAGTTGCTCGTTCCACCCGTGTAGGTGCCCGGGGCGACCGTCGTCTCGATGTAGAAGGTCGGGTTCGGGCCGAGCGGGCAGATCAGCCGCACCACGCTCACGGTCAGGATCGTGATCGTCGTGGCTTCGGTCGCGATGAAGTTCGTGCCGGATGTCGGCGAGGACTTCGTCAGGACGCCGGTCTGCGAGATGACTTGCCCGGTGGCCGAAAACTCTTGGCTGCGGAAGGTTCCGAACGGCGTGACCACCGAGACACTCGGGTAGCCGCCGACGTCGCTGGCGCCGCTGCGCGCGCTGGTCAAGCTCGGCGTGTAGGTCGAGCCCGTGGCGCCGGGGATCAGGATCGGTCCGGAGCCGGTGTTCCAGTACCACTGCTGGCTCGTGATCGGCCCGGTGTAGCCGGGGATCGTGTAGTTCAGCGGCTGGCCGATGACTGGGTTGGCCAGAATCACCGGCTGCACGCTTTGCAGCGGCGAGCAATTGCCGAACAGCTTGATCGCTGCTGCCGTGATGGTGATCGGCATCATGTCAGCAACTCACCCGAAATCAAGCGTCCCAAAACATCTCGACGCATCCGGCGATACCCGCCGCGCCAGCTTGATTGCCGGCACCGCCCCCGCCACCACAACCATAAGAAGTTGAGGCAGCAGACGCGCCTGCGGCGTTGCTGCCGCCGGAACCACCAAGGCCCACGCCGAAGCATGTGCAGCCACCAGCGCCGCCGCCTCCATTGGAGGCATTGAGCGTGCCACCGGCGCCGTTCTGCACCGTGAATCCGCCCAGGTAGGTCGATTGCCCACCCGCGAAGTTCACGGCACCACCAGCGCCGCCAGAGCCGGCTCCGGCCCCGCCTCCGCGAATGGCATATCCGTTGTTCACCACCGCCCCAGCGCCACCAGCGCCAGAGCCGCCGGTACCGCCAGCGACTAGCAGCGCTGCCGCTGCACCGCCAGAGCCCCCATTGGTCGAGGCGCCAGCGGATCCGCCCTTACCTTGAGGATAGGTACGCGTCCATCCCGCCGACGAGGCAATCGACGTATCGCCGCCATTGCCGCCACCGGATCCGATCGCACCGAAAGTACCCGCCGCGCCAACCGTGATGGTCAGAACGTCGCCGGGATTGACCTGAAGGTATTCATTGCGTGAGCAGAATCCCGCGCCACCGCCGCCACCACCGCCGCCGGCCGTAGCAAAGCCACCAGCGCCACCGCCACCACCGCCGACCGCGTTAGCGCGAATGGTGTAGACGCCCGCAGGCACAGTCAGGGTGAACGGGCCGGCGCCAGCCGTCGTCACGCCATCAATGATCTTAGAGGCAGCGAGGTAGATCGCGCTATGGGAAACGCGCGGGCTGGAAACGTTGAATGCCATGCCAGTCTGCCTTAGACGATCTGGGCGTCAAACCAACTGTCAGCCGTCGCACCAATCGTCTTGGTGGGGCCGGTGCTGGAGTTGCAGATAACGATGCCATTCGTGAATGGACGGCCAACATCGCCATAATCAAACGAGAAGTTGGTGCCAGCCGCGACCCAGACAACGCATGCCGGGACTGCCGTGTCGGCGGGCAACGTTGAAGAGTCATGCATCTGGTAGAACTGCGAAACTCCTGAGTTGTAGCCGGTCAGAGAATAGAGACGGCCCGCCGACGCCTTGATGACGTGACTCTTCTCGTATGCCGCGCTCGAGACGTTCGTTGTTGCGGGCAAAGAACTGCCGCCGCCACCCGCGCCAGTCGAATAGACCTGCTCGGAGAACGTGCCGTCGCCGTTGTCGTGGTACTTGATCTGGAGGCCGCCAGCGCCCGCAGGCAGTACGTCCAAGCCTACGGTTTTGTCAGCCATGATGATTCCTGGAGAAGTGCCCGCGCCCGCCGCCGCGCCCGAAGGGCGTGCCGCCATTCACGCGGGGAGAAAGAGTCCCGCGAGTGCTTGTCACCACGTCGCGAGCTGCCGGGGATGTGGCTCTAGGCCGGCTGGCTAGCCCCTGTGCCCGTGAACTGACGTTCGGAATGGGCGATGCGGGGCGGCGGATAGAGAAGAAGGTCAGGCGCGGATGCGCGCCTGGCGCACCGGCACCTCAAGCGCCACCAGCCCCAGCAGTCGAAGGACGCAGGGCGGGAGGTGTGCGAGGAGCCGGCGGAGGATCACGCGCTGATGACCGCCTTTTGGGCGGCGTCCGGGACGGACAGCGTGACGGTCGTCACCGGGGCGGTGAACGGATCGGAAGCCAGCGAGCTCACGCCGTTCTTGGTCACCACGAGCGTGACGGTGGCACCCTCGGGGATGTCGGCTTGCATCGACGGGGCCGCCGACGTGAACGAGTTCGAGTAGGCCGAGCCGTCCGCGAGCGAGCCGGTCAGGACAAACGTCCATTCGGTGTCGGCGGTACCAGCAGGGAAGACGGCGGTGGCAACGGGGGTCGAGAGGGTAGCGGTCATGCGGGGACTTTCAGCGGTAACGCAGGCAACCGGCGATGAAACCGATCAGCAGGAAGATGGCGGCGGGCGCGGTCATGGCTCACGCCGGATCGCCGCAGACGCCGCGGTTGTCCCAGCGGATCATGAGATCGCCGGGCGCGTCGATGTGCACGAGCAACGCATCCACGCCCTGGCCGCCGTCGCAGTGGTGCGCCTTGATCTGCAGGCTGCCCTGCTGATGCATGGAACGCTCGACGGGCAACTCTTCATGCGCGGGCGCAGGAGTCGGCGCAGTGGCGCACCCGGTCATGGACGCAGCGATGATGATCCATGCGAAGACGAGACGCGACATGGCTGCTCCAAATGCAAAAGGCCTCCGCATGGGAGGCCTGGGCGAATCGGGAATGGCTACGCCTCTGCGAGGCTGCCGGTCTTGCCGGCTTACCCGCTGGCGCGGGGATTGGATTCATCCGGCGGGACGCAACCTAGCCGGACGTGCGGCCACTCTACAGCGATAAAATTCGGCGCGCAAGTGCTTCGCTCATTGCCTCGACAAACTCATCGGCTCGGCGGCGCAGGTCGGCCTTGTGGGCTTCGGGAACCTCGCTCCAGGCCGCCTCGGCTGCCGCCCGAATGATGGAGAAGCCTTCATCGTTGTGCCGGATCGGGCCAACTGTCGTCAGGAGGCGGAGCATCTCGACCTCAAGCGCATCGCGGAGAAGGTCGACGCAGTCGGCGTCGGTCATCGCGCGCGAGGAAGTGGAAATACCTCGGCGTCTTCGATGATTCGGATCGCGGCGATCATCGGGGCCGACAACCGCGACACCCCGTGGCGGCGCTTCAGTTCGGCGACGTCGCTCGGGTGCAGGCGCATCTCCGGCTTCGGTGCCTCACCGACACTTTCAATAGCTGCACGCATCTCGGCGAGTAGCGTATAGAGGTCTTCCGCCGTGACATTTGTGCCTGTGGTGTTCGAGAGATTCATGGCAGTTCCACCGTCTCGCCCAGCTTGCTGGCAACGAACGCGCGCATGGCGGCGATCAGCGGCGTGTCGCCCATGCCATTGGCGTCAGAGGCATGCACGTCGAGCGCGTATTCGCCGTAATACCCCTGGTCGGAGCAGCCCGGCATCCACGCGTTCCAGCGGCTGTCCAGCCAGGCCGTCGCGATTCGCTCGCGTTGGATGATCGGTCCGCCATGCTCCCATCGCGTGGATGGCGAGAAGACCGGGAAGCCATCGATGTGGGGATTTGGCGTGATCTCCGCGACACATAGGGCGCGACGCATGCCAAATTCCGGGTCTGTCGGCACAAACGACCAGCGCAGGCCCATGGCTTTCGCAACTGCGCAGTCTAGCTCCGCCCCCAGCAGATCGGCCACCTTGTGCGCCGTCATGCCGACACCATTGCAGCCTGCGCGGGCGGCTCATCCTTCAGCCGCTGGTTCATCTCGCGCGTAACCCGTCCGAGCATGATGTCTACCTCCATCATGAGGTAGCCGGCGAAGTCATCTTCTTCCTTGGTCTTGCCGATGCGGGGGTTGCGCTTGCCCGAGCCGCCGCAGCCGCCCTTGCGCATGTCGTTGCAGATTTTCTGTGGCGAGTGGTCGTAGCCGCCATTGAAGCCGCGGCCTTCGCAGCGGTAGCAGTTGGGATCAAGCAGCAGGTCGAGCACGCGCCCGGCGAGGGCCATGACGACGGTGTGCTGAGCCTTCTTGCCCTTGCGCCAGGCTGCGACGAGGCCAGACTGCTCGGGGTCGACCAACGGCATCGGGCCGACGTCCATGAAGCGGCGCTTGCCGGCCAGCACCATTGCCCACTCGCCGAAGGCTTGCTTGGTTGAGGACAGGCTCTTGAGCTTCATCAGCACGAAGGCATGAGCCATCCGGGCATCGTGGGCCATCTGGTCGCGCATCGCCTCGGCGGCCTTAACCATGCAAGCCTGGAGTTCCTCGGGAGTCATCTTGCTCTCGCCGAGGCGCTCGCGGCGATTGCCTTCGCGGGTCACGGCATCGGCGGCGACCACTCGGGCATGCTCGCGGGTATCGGATGTTTCGAAGTTCCGGCGGGCAATGGCTCGGGGGCCACGCACCTCGTCGTATTCGGCCATGAGGCGGAACAGGAGGGAACCGATTGTCGGCCGTTCGGTGCTTGAGCCAGCCATCCCGGCGGCCATGATGATGTCGATGTCGCCTCGCTTGTGCGGGGTCAGCTCCAGGTGGCTACTGGACATCGCGACGGTATACCTCTCGCGCAGCGTTGTCGGTTCCTGGTTCATGCTGACCTCTCAGTGGTGCCGGTCTGGGCACCGTACATCCGGGATTGTGTCGGTACCTGCCCGGTTTCGTGAAGGGGTAGTGCGAAGGTTCTTCATGCGCCCGACTCCGAGAGCGGCGCGAACTGCACCTCCACCGCCCACCGCCCACGGCGCTGCTCGTACCGATACCGCACAATCTCGCGTTTGCGGTCGTCGATCCCGATCCATGTAGAGATCTGGTCGCGGACGCCCTTGAGCGCTCCAGGAAGGTTGTCGTCGTCGAGGCCGCCTGACGGCGCCACCCGCGTCAGAGTCACTACGCAAGGCGTGGGGGGCTTTGTGACTGGCCTTAACAGCCATGCCGTGGCATCCCGCTCAGCCTTCACTCGCCGCGCTCGGGCCCTCCAATGCTCACGGGCGTTGAGGCCGGAGACGGTACGTAGTGGGATGACAATCATTCGCCCCGATACCTCTCCCACTTCGTCTCGCTGAAGACCACGCCCAGGTCAGTGACTGCGAAGGCCATGACTTTGTCGAGGTACTCGCTCATGCGCTTGACGGACAGGCGCGTCGTGCTGCGAAGTTCTTTGCGGACAACCTTGCGCTTGCGGCCGGCGATGGTCTCCCTAACGAAGGCATAGCCAAGGTATTCGCGCTTGAAATACAGGTGCCAAGCGTCCGCCGTCCAGCCCTGTCCGTTGATGCGCGCCTGCTCGCTGATCTCCTTCAGCACCACGCCCCACATGTACCGGTTCTGACGCAGGCTTCTGTCGTCATCAGCCTCTTCGGCGCGGATGCGGACTTCCTTGCCGTCCGCGATCAGCATCTGCGCGCGTTCGTAGGCCAGTCGAGCCACGCGATGCGCGCCCTCTCGTGTGCTGACGATGACGTCGATTGGATCAGCCATTATTGCTTCGGCATTTGAGGCTTGGACGCCCTCCCGGGCGCAGTGGATGCGCGCTCCGTGAACGCGCCCCACCTCTTCAGCCAGTCGGCCATGGGCATGAGACGTGCGCCCCATTCCTCAATGGGAGCGTTCGGGTCACAGTCGTCATCCCACCAGATCACCCAGCCGTCGCAGCGTTCAGCGAGCGCCTTCATCTCGGCGACCTGGTCGTCATCGACGTAGCCGAATCCGTAGTTCCTCTCGGCCACTGGGTTGGACACCATTTTCCACAAGGAATATTCGTTGCCGCTCATCCAACCGGCACACCAGCAGTCCTCGCTGATGTCGGACATGAGTTCGTAGAGGCGCGCGGCATCGCCCGAGAGTTCGCGGTCAGTGCTCATTCGTCTTCTCCGTCAAGGCCGAACAGCGCCTCGAAGTCCTCGGCATGGATGATCGCCTCGCCGGTGTTGAGGCGGAAGACGCGCAGGTCATGTCCCATGAACGACAGGACGCCGCTGTGCGTTGCATAGCGCTCGCCGAGCGGCGGCGTGTTTGAGTCGGCCTCGACCCACGCGACGGACTTCATCAGTTCATTGATGGCTGTCACTCGTCTTCTCCTTTGATGACTCCAACGCGGACCAGCACGGCGCGGAGTCGCGCGTCCATGGCTGACATTGCAATGAGGTGCGCTCGGGTGTCGGCCGCGGCTTTGACCTCGAACGCCCTCTTCTCTTCGCGACTCATGACTGCGCCCATTCCAATGTCGTGGTGGCATCCAGTGATGCCGGGCCGCGGCACACACCCAGGCCAGCACGTCAAATCGCAACTCTTGATGCGCCCACCCTTCGCCGCTCCCCTGCCTCCGGTATCCGAGTGGCAGGCGTTGCTGAAACCGATGACACCGCACCGAGCGCAGGGCAACGACGCGACGGCCTGGCGGTAGTCCTCGTCGCGGACGTAGGTCGCCTTCGGCTGCGGGGAGAAGACGGGCTCGCTGGGCTTCGGGGCGCGCGCCAGCCGAAGGATCGGCCGCTCGGGACGTTCCTCGGCCGGTGGGCGCGGCTTCCATTGCGAGGCGAATCCCGATCGCCTCATGGGTGTGCGCTGCTTGAGCATCAGAGCACGCTTATCAGAATGAAGAACGCCCACCATGGACTGCCGGTCATGATCAGCACCACGGCAGCAATGAGTCCGGCGACAGCAATGACGGCTTTCGCCGCGTTCGCATTCATGCTTCCACCCCGATCCGCAGCATGTCGCGGAACCAGTCGCGCGCCTTCTGCAAGGGTGACAGCTGGGCGTCATCGATCGTCTTGCGAAGACTCGCGACGATGATGGTGACGTCGTCTCTCTGTGATCTCAGTGAAGCGTTGTCGCGACGCAGGTCTCGCACACTCTGCTCCAGGGCAATGATCCGGTCGCGGAGTGCATTCGCTTCCTCGCCAGCAATCCGCGCCGCGGCTTGCGCTCTCAACATCTCGCGGTGGCACTCGTCCCGCTTCTCGCGGAGTTTGGCCTCACGCCGCTGGGCAATCTCCGCTTGGTTGCGGGCGCGGTCAATGGTGGGTTGGTAGTCGCGCTGGCGGCTCATTTGCGCCACCTCACGATGACAATGTCATCGAATCCATCGAGACAGAAGAACGCCAGCCATACCAGAAGCGAGAGGCCGCCCAGAAAGGTGACTCCCGGGGCCGCGATCAGATCGCCAACCGTCAATTTCCCATTGCTTCTCACGATCAGTCCGAACGCTAGAGCACCCGCGGCGAACCAGAGCGCGGCACAAACATACGCGGTCATGCAAACCTCCGTGTCGCTTCACCGAGCTTGACGTCGCGCACGTCGACATCGTTCTCGCCGGGGTTGGCCAGAGGCTCGAGCGCGGCGTCGTAGATGCCAACCGCGAACTGCCCCGGCTTGTTCGGATGAGGACATGGCGGATCGACCTTCCATGCCGGTCGGCCGTCCTTCGGTGCATAGGACTCCACGCATCGGAAGATCCAGCCCTGAAAGTCTCGGATCTCGCCGACGTAGCGCGCGATGCCGTCCTTCGTGTTTCGCATCACTTCTCTCCTAGTGTCAGCCGTCAATCGGCTTCAAAGTGGCGTTTCGCGCGAGCAGCCGGCGCGATGTTCGGCGCGAGCTCGTCTGAGCTCTCGTTCCAGAGTTGGTAGCGACCTTGGAAGTCCATGCCGAACTTCCCCGTCGAACCGCTGCGATTGGCCGCGACTCCGCACGCGACCAGCTTGTGACCGAAGTCGCTGTAATCCTTGACCGGCCACAGGAAGATGACGGCGTCGGCGTCCTGCTCGATCGATCCCGACTCCCGCAGGTCAGACAAGCGCGGCTCTTTGTCTGGCCGGCTCTCGACGTCTCTGTTCAGCTGCGATAGCAAGAGCACCGCGCATCCGAGCTCCTTCGCAAGCGTCTTGATGCCGCGGCTGATCTCGCCAATCTCCTCGTTGCGGTTGCTCTGCCTGCCGCCGCTGCCATAGCACAGTTGCAGATAGTCGATCACCAGCAACTTCAGCCCCTTGACGCTGCGGGCCTTGGTGCGAATGTCACCAAGCGTCAGTCCGCCTTGATCGTCTATGTGAAGAGGCAGCCGGGTAAGCTGGTCGATGCCTTCAGCCAGGCGGTTCCAGTCCTCATCATCGAACTTGCCGGTCAGCAGGCTGGAGTACGACACACGGCCGGTGTTGGCGACGGCCCGATCAACGATCTCCTCCTCGGGCATCTCCTGACTGAGGATGAGAGTCGGCATCTGCTCTTTCGCGAACACCGCGGCAATCTGGGCGCAAAGGCTGGTCTTGCCCACCTTCGGACGGGCGGCCACGACATAGACCTTGCCACCGCGCAGGCCGCCCGACAGCAATCGGTCCAACGTTGGGATGCGCGTCCGCCAGCCGCTGGGAACTTCGCCAGCCGCCAGAGCGTTGTAGTGATCGATACGGCCCGCCAGCAGATCGCTGATCGGCTTTGGCATCTTCCGAGCCGACTTGTGGGACAGACCACTGAACAGCGCTGTAATCTGCTCCAGTCGCCCTTGGTACTCGCCTTCCCCGGCCACGATCTCCGCTGCCTGCTCCAGCGAGGCCGCAAGATTTCTCTCAAGCGACGCCGCCCGCAGAATTTCGGCATACCGGCGAACTGCGCGCCACGTCCCCGACACCATGGCAATGGCGTTGATGTCTGCCAAAGTGAGTTCACTGCCGCCCATTTCGACCAACCGCTGGTGCACCGTGATGGCGTCGACTTCCTTGCAGGCCATGATGAGCGACCGCGTCGCCTCAAAGATCGCCCGGTTGCCGGCGTTGACGAAATCGCCCTCGGTGAGGATGTCGGCAACTCGATCGTAGGTCTCCGGCGCCGTGATAAGGCACGATAGCAATGCGTGCTCCGTGTCCAAACTGAATGTGCGGCTCATGCGGCAACCTCGCTGGGCGCTTCTTCTGGCAATTGCTCGTCGTCGGCCTGGTTGTAGTTGCCGTTGCGGATCTTGTCCCAGTTCGATTGCTTGACCACCCACTCCAGCGTCGCCATGAACGGCGTCGCGTCGGCCGACTTGGCCGGCACACGACCAGACAGGAACCGGCTGAGGCCGATGTACATGAAGAACCTACGGAAGAAGCGCAACCCTTGTTCTTCGGTTTTCCAGCGTCGTTTGACGGCCGTCTCGCGCCACCTCGCACGCAGGGCATCAGCCTTTGTTCCCCTCCAGGTGCTCGGGAGGTGCTGCATGTGCAGAGGGAGTACCTCCGCCCAGAGTTCCAAAATGCGTTGATGGGGGCAGTCTGGCGGCGTCGGCGCAGCCGAGGACAACGAAGAAGCTTTAGCTTCTTCATGCATAGGTGCTTGGTGCTTGGTGCTTGGTACCGAACTCGGGTCGGTCTCACTTGGTAGTCCACCGTCCGTCACGCGTGACTCACGAGGGTCGTCATCGTGATCCGTGTCGAATCCCGCCGCTCTCGCCCGACGGTTCGCCGAACGCACGGCGTCCGCTGCGCGCTTCTTCAGCATCTCCGTCACGCGAACGGTGATCGTCTCGTGGTACAGGCGGTCATCTGACGCGAGATACCAGCCGCTCAGGATGACGGCGCGGTTCTTGGTGAACACCTTCGGGGTAATCTCAAGGCGCGCGATGATCAACGCATCGTTGTTCGGCAGAGACCCGCACGGCACCTGCTCCCACGCGACCATCCAGAGCATGAGAAGCCATGGACGGACGTCACGCGGCGCCAACGCCCAGGTATCCGACTTTCGGATCTTCTCGTGGTCGAGTTCGAACCGCCAGCCCTTCGCGCTGGTATCGGCCGGATATGGCGGCGGCAGCAGATCAGGCATCACCGAGCAATTCCCCCGCCTCATGGCGGCGATGCGCCGCCAGCAGCCGCTGTGATTCAGCCTCGGAGTTCAGCCCGGCCGCCTTGATGGCGTCGAGGTCGATTGCGGGCCGGCGGACCGGTCTGACGGTTCGGCCAGTCACTTTGCACGGGCGTGGCGACGCGTTCTCAAGCAACCCCATATCGCGGCATTCCGCGACTCGGCCCGTGATGCAATTCACCGGCAGCCCCGTGATTCGCACGAGTTCCTGGAGGCTGTAGTCCACCCCCGGCTGCACCGCCGCCATGACCTGCGCCTGGCGCTTGCCGAGCGTGCCATCGGCCTTGAGGTCGTGGTACGTTTCGATGGACGTTGATGCGACGGCCATGGCTAGCCCCTCCAATCAAACACGCTGGTTGCCGGGCGGGTGTGCACCTTCCGGCGGATCTGGCCGATGAGGCTCGGACTGACGCCAAGCCGGCGAGCGAGGTCGGCGCCGGACTCATCCGAGCACATCACTTCCAGGCGCTGGTCGTCGTCCAACTTGCGCTTGGATCGCGCGTACTCGGCGATGGCGGCGTACATCTCGGGGTTGCTCCATCGGCCACGCTCGCCGAGGATGGCCTGCCGTTCCGCACGAGTTCCCCAGCGTGAATGCGCCGGGTTGACGCAGTCGCAGAACAGGCACTCGGGCCGTGGAAGCGCCTCCTGGCCGCGCCGCGGGCGCTTGCCGGCCAAGATCAGAGCCGCGCGCCGGCCGGTGACATCGTGCTTCTTCCCGTCGATCACGAGCGTGACCTGTGCAGTGCCGGAATCCTTCACGCGCAGCCCCCACCGCCAGCACCCGCAGTCGGGTTCGATGCGCGAGCGCAGGCGAAGGTCTTCCACCTCGTAGATACCGCCGTTGCGTTGTCCCTTCTTCAGCGGCATCACTTCCTCCGTTCTTCGTACTGCGGCACCTTCACGCTGTCGAAGCCCGATACGAATCCCGGCGGCCAGTTGGGGATGGAGAACGTCGGATGCTTCGGTTCTGCTTCCTTCACCGGCTGCCGGCGCGTCCTGATGACCGCCAGACGCCATTGCATGAAGCCCTTGCCCTCGGTGGACTTCTCCACCAGACCGGCCTCGACCGCCCGGGCCAGCGCCGGAACCATCGCGTTGGGCTTGGCGCCGATGGCCTTGCAGATCTGCATGTTGGGCACCCAGGTGCCCGCCGGAAGTTGCCGCTGCACCCGCTCGATGGCTTCGAGTGCTCGAGCAGCGATCGTGTCGGGCGCTGGTTGGTACGTGGCCATCACTTCGCCCCTGCGAACACGCCACGGAAGTGCGCCGCCATCTGCGCGCCGATGTCCGTAGCAGTGACCTCGGCCGGAGCGTCGAGTTCGATGGGCTTGGCGTCAGCCGGGCGGTTGGCGATCCACTCGCGCATCCGGCTCATGTCCGAGCGGGGTCGGCACAGTCCTTGCCCGACAAGTTCATCGGTGATCCGATCGATCTCGACTGTGTCGCGGATGAGGGCGGCATGGATAAGTGCGTCCCGGGTGTTGGGATCGAAGTGGCAGGACGGCGTGGTGTCGGGCATGTGGAGCCTCTTGCGGTAAGGGTTAGTCGGCGGTGACGTCAGCGCAGGCGGCGTGTGGTAACGCCAGTGATGCCGGGCGGCAGGTTGTCGGCGCCGACGGCGGTAGAAATGAACTCGCTCTCGCCACCGCCCGTCGCGCGCAGGTAGTCGACTTCGACCTTGGCGGTCTCGGTGATGGAGCGACCGAGCTCGTTCACAGCCCGAGCGCGATCAAGATCCATGCTTCCGTTCTTGACGGCCTGAAGGGTCTCGAACAGAACAGCGCGAAGGTCCTCGATCGTCTTGCGGTCAGACATGGCTGCCCTCCTTCGCTCGCTTGTTGATCTGGCGGTTGATCGCTCCGCGAAGCTGGTAGACCTTGGCGATCTCCGACCCATAGCGGTGGTATGTGTTGCGGCGCATCAGCTCGGCGCGCGTGATCGCTTCAACGGCATCAGGCTGGATGAGCGCCAATTCGCTGGTGCGCCGGCCCGGCTTAAAGACGACGATGTGTCCGACCGGGACGGGGCCGTTCGCCTCGATCCAAACCTTACGGTGGACGTGCATCCAGTCGGACTTCTCGCGGAGGTCGGAGACCTTGATCTCCAGCAGACCGTCCTTGTCCAGGCGCAGCGTCCCGACAGGGAGCCATGTCTGCGGCTTGTTGCCTGGGCGGAACTGCGTCTCCACGGCACGGCCGCCCGGCTGGTACTGCAGCCCCTCGTTCCAGGCACGCTGGCCTTTGGCGAACTGGCGAGCGCGCGCCGGATGAGCGTCGGTCATGCGGTCGCGACTCGTAGTGGCGATGAACTCGGGCGACTTGCGCAGCCCCAACTTGATCGCTTTCTGGTGCGTGGAGGAGGCTGTCCGACCAAGATGCGCAGCGATGTCAGCCGTCAGCGTGTCGGTGTACTGCGAGCGAAGGACATCTTCCTCATAACCCGTCCAAGGGCGCTTCGCATTCACGATGCTTGCCCCCGAGCTTGCTCATCCATCGCCCTCACCGCCTGGTCGAACAGGCGCCACACGAACTCGGAGTTGTCCTCCGTCACTTCGGGGAGCGGCGTGATTGGCAGCGGGAGCCAGGGGATCGGCGGAAGAGTCGGGGTGTTCATTGGCCGCGCTCCATCAGGCGATCAAGTTGCGACATGGCCTTGTTCAGGAGATTCGCGGCCGAACCGATGGCCTCCGTCAACTTGACCTTCTCGTCATCGACGCTCTTGCGATCGGGGCGGGCGTGCAGGGTCTCGTCGCAAACATAGAGCAGCGGGTCGTACCGCTCGCAGAAGTTCATGAGGGCGATCACCTGTCCGAACTTCAGCCGCTCGCTGCCGGCGCTGTTCAGGCAGTCCTTCAGCTTGGCGTAGCCTGTCTCTGGCTTGAGGTCTGGCCAGAGGAACGCGGCGCAGGCCTTGAAGCCCTTCCCGCTCTCGCCGACCATCGTCTGCAAGGCATCGAATTCGTCCTCGTAGAAGAGGCGTCCGGTGTTCATTTCGGGGCTGTCCTAAGTTCTAGGGTCGGTTAGGGAAGACGATTTCGGCCAAAAAAAAGATCATTCGTTCAGGCCATCAACGACACGAATGACCCCCGATGAAACCCACCAAGATCCCGACTGCCGCCGAAGCGGTGCGCCTCTCCTTCCGGCGCGCCTGCATGACCATCTCTCGCGAGTACGAGCACCTAGCGAAGGCGTTCGATGCGGAGAAGCCACCGACCTCGCACGAAGCCGCAGTGGCGTTCGTGAAAGCGCGGCGCAAGCCGAAGGCGGAGCGGTCGTGAGTCACTCAAGCACCCCGCTGACCGATGCGGTACGCCAGTTCAAGAAGCCACAGCAACGTCAACACCCACAGGGCAACATGAGCCACCGTCACGCGACACAAGACAAATGCCTCGACGGCATTGACGACGCCGGCCACGATGGTGAGAAGCGAAATCAGTCCCAGAAGACTCACGACTCAGCCCCCGACAGCCAGAAGCGAACCACCGCAGGCGAAGGCGATGGCAGCGAATACGGCTGCGTAGAAGCAGGCCGCGATGAAGGTGGAGAGGATGCGGCGCATGGCTCAGTGCCCCTGCGCCAGCAGCACGACAGCCCAGCCGCAGAACGCGATGATGATGAAGCGCGCAACGATGCCAGGCCACGTAATGCTTTCGGCCTCGTGCAGCTCGTAGAGCATCCCCAGGAACTGAAAGCCGCCCAAGATCGACATGGCGATGAGAAAGGCGTGCATGGATCAACCCTTTCTGGTCATGAAGCAGAAAGCCAGCGTGAGGGCCGCCCCACAAAGGAAGAAGACCCAAATGGGGGCGCTCGCAGTGGAAGCCGCCACCATTGCCGAGACGGCAGTCGATGCAACCGCACAGGAGAAAGGACGCATTTAAACGCCCTCCCCGTCCCAAAGGCCGAGCCGATGGTCGAACTCGCGCACGACCATCAGGCCGCGCGGCATCTCCTTCACGGCCGGCGCGTGCTTGGCGCGCACGAGTTGCAGGGCCTCGAGCAGTTCGGCCGTGTTGAACTCGCTGCCTCCGATGCTGAGGACTGGCTCGGGCGCCGGCTTGGCGTTCTTCGCTTCGCGCGCCGCGGTGATGCCCGGGACATCCGAGACTCGCGAGCAGTCGACGACCGACGAAACGCCGAATTCCGTCCAGGTCAGCCCAGCATCGACGCTCCGGTCGATACGGTATTGGCCAACGCCGATCTCGACTTCGCGGTACTCCGGCCACGACATCTCGTAGCTCTTGACGACCCAGGCGCCAGGATCGGCGGATGGGTCGTAACCCACCCACCCCGAGCCAGCAGCGCCGGACGTACCGCCCTCCTGCACGATGCGATTCGAGTGGATGTCGATGAGCGGGTCGAACCCGAAGATGGCCACCCGCTGGGCGGCGAGCAGGGTTTGCTCGTCGGAGTAGGCGGAACTCGGGAGTTCGGTGATCTTGTTCAAGGCAGGTTCTCCAGTTGCGGCGGGGCCGCTTGGGGTGGATCAGGCGGCGACAGCCGGAGCGGGCACTTCGACGTTGCGCAGCGCAGCAACCGTCTTGGCCTTCTGCTTCTCGCTCCAGAGAACGGCGGCGCGCAGGTTCGTCGGCAGCTTGGCGGCGAGAAGTGCGTAGCGGACCTTCTGCGGATGCGTCTTGAAGGCGGCGGCAATCTGGTTCAACGTCAGGCCACGCAGCAGCAGCGCCACGGCGTCATGCGCGTTCACAGTCGATGCTCGGGGGGGGGGGGGGC
>Ga0207667_10000278_pt1 | contig 70630 bp, 82 predicted proteins | sample KBSCornC52_FD_184301 | JGI IMG/M metagenome (GOLD analysis project Ga0207667, IMG submission 184301) | Corn rhizosphere microbial communities from Kellogg Biological Station, Michigan, USA - KBS Corn C5-2 (SPAdes) (version 2) | ecosystem: Host-associated > Plants > Roots > Rhizosphere > Soil ... | reverse complement strand
GGCACCGGCAGGGCGCCGACATGGGTGACCGCCAGATGCGGCAGCAGTATCGTGGCGCTGGTGCCGGCCGTAATCGAAGCGAATATCTTGCCGGCGGCAATCAGTCCCATGATCATCGGGAACATCAATATCAGCTTGGTAAGGTTTTCGCGCCACATTTTCCAGTATCTGTCCGTCCCCGGCAGCACCCAGGCTATAAAGGCTATCGGTGCCAGGATTACCAGCAGGATGATGAGCAGTTTTCGGAATATCAAAACCACGAAAGCCGTAAGTAATGCCAGTACCACGTAAAGCGCCATCATGGCGAGTCCGGGGATGCTCAGCGCTAAGGCGCCGACGCCGGCTGCCAACACTACGAAAAACGAGAATTCGTTATTGGTAGTCGTTGTGTGGGTGCCAAGGTTGACCGTCAGCAGGTGATCGAGCGTCAATTTGCTGGATCCCCCGAAAGGCGCCAGCATAATGCTGCTGATGGCCGAGCCGGCGTCATTGGAAAGATCTATCACCCACTTAAGCAGCGGCCAGGACAGTTGCATGATGATGGTGGCTGCCACCAGTTTGGGCAGCATCTTACGGACGGTATAGGCTTCGAACGGACCGCCGCCAACCGCCTGAGAAATTATCATCACCAGCAAAGCTATGACTAAAAGCGCGCTGGCTATGTTCTTGAATATATTCCAGGCGTTGTGTACCCCGGAATTCAAGTTGTTGTTGCCACCGCATATAAAACCGCTCGTACTGCTGGTGGGCCCGGTATTGAAGCAAAGCTGGTCCTGCACGAAACTGTTGAACTGGTTAGCTGCTTCGTCGGCGATTTTGAAGGCCGGGCAGAATATCCAGCCGAACGGCGAGTTAAAATTGGACTCACAAGAGCCCGTGGGATCGGTCGAACCGCCAGGGGGCGGAGTAGTGCTTGCCGCGCAAGTGCTGCCATCGGTCGTCGAACATTTGAATGTCGCTGTCCCATCCGCCGCAATCGTCATTAGATCATCCTGCCCGTTACTGCCGGCTTCATAAACGCAAGTGCCAAGCCCGGCGACAGCCGGGTTATTGTTGACCGGCCAATATGGCACGTGTTTCGATATGAGTTCGCCACCGCCAAGTATCGGGCCGCCTATGTTCACCAGAGTGCCGGTAACCGGCGCGTTAGCCTTTGAGTCAGCCTTAGCCAAAACGATTAGTGAACCGTCGTAGCACTTGCCTAAGTTGGTTGAAGCGCCGTAGACGGTTTTATAAGAACCCGTATCTATCTGCGTATAAGTATCACCCTTATAAGTTATAGTTTTCGGTCCGGTATCAGCTGGCTGGCCTCCGTTGGTATTATTAGTGATTTTAATGGTTTGGCTTGCCTGCCCGTCCTGCCCGGGTATGCTGTCACCCGGATTGCAGGAAGGTGTCGGGCTGGCCCCGTTCATAAAACGGCCGCTGATAGTCGCGGTTATACTCGGCTTGGTATTAAAGCTTTGGCCTTTACTGAAAGTGATTGAGCCGCTACAAACACCCGTACCATTGGTATCGGCGACGAAATTATAAGTTTTATCGGCCGGGCTACTATCGGTAAACTTCACGGCGTCGTGGTCTTTGTTTGGGAAACTTACCGTTATTACAGAGGTACTATTAGCTTCATATGTAGCCTGCCGCCAATCGCTGCTGCCGGCGAACGGGCCCCCGGCAGCCAAGGCACTACTAGGCAGTGCAAACTGAAAAGCAATGGTAAACAGAGTCAGCAAACCTATGCCCAAGCGGATTTTTTTGAAAATTTTCATTTTTATAATGTTCTGTTGCTAAAACTATAGCACAAGCGTAATCTGTCAACAATCCGTGTCTAAAGTGTTAAACCAAACGTCCGGGCCCGTTTATGGTATAGTCATAAATTAATAAGACATTAACATCAAAAAACACTAATGAAAGCTTTGATTAAAACAGTAATAACGGGGCTTATTGTATTTATCTGCGCCCTGAGCATACTGTTGGTCGCGGCTCCGCATAATACGGCTCTCGCCGTCAGCGCCGGCGATATCTGCAGCACGCCCGGAGCGACGCAGGATAATCTGACCTGCGGGTCCTGCAGCAGCCGGGGCTGCGTCTGGGAGGCCGGGACCACCGATACCTGCTCCGATACTACCGGCGCTAACGGCAAAGTCAGCCAAACCAAAGTCGATAAATGTCTCAACCAAAGCCCGATCGTGCATGATATCCAAAATATTGTGAATTTCTTAAGCGCCGCGGTCGGCGTGATAGTGATAGCGGTGATTATAATCGGCGGGGTCCAATACAGTATCGCCGGCGATAACGCCAGCGCGCTTACGGCCGCCAAGCAGCGAATAACTAATGGGCTGATCGCCTTGTTCGCCTTTATGTTCGCCTGGGCCTTCCTGCAGTGGCTGATTCCCGGAGGCATATTCGGATGATGTTGGCCCTGCTAAACCTCTTGCCCGCACCATTCTTGGCCAAAGCCGGTGACGCCTGCACGCCCAAAGGCGGCGCTTTCTTCTTCCTGCCCCACTGGTGGGAATACCTGAACACGAAAGTCGATAACATCGGCCAGTGCGCACCGGTCTTTAACTTCCCTAACGATATCCTGGCGGTCGGCCTGGCCATCATCGATATGCTGCTGCGCTTGGCCGGCTTGGCCGCCGTAATATCCATAATTATCGCCGGCATCGGCTACATCGCCGCCGCCGGTTCGGCGGATAAGATCACCGCTTCCCGCAAGCGCATACAGAACGCTTTGATCGGCTTGGCTATCGTACTGGTCGCCTCGGCTGTCGTATCATTTATTGGGAATAGCTTGAGCTGAATATGAACATAGTATTTTCACTGATCTTAAATGGCGATAATCTGCCGCACACCGGTGCCGGCAGCCTGACCAAGATCCTTAATATTATTTTGGGCGTGCTAGGCGCACTGGCTTTTTTGATGGTCGTGATCGGCGGTTTCCGCTACACCATTGCCGGTGGCAACGCCGACAGCGTGGCCGGCGCCAGACGGATGATAATCTATTCAATAGTCGGCCTGGTCGTCATCGCTCTGGCCGGCTCGATAGTCAATTTCGTATTGGACAAAGTATGAACCCGTTGAAATACCTCGCATTACTCTTGTGTGTTTTCGCCCCCATCGCCCTGGCCTCGCCGGCCGTGCACGCGGATGACAAGCAGCTGTTCGCGGCCTGCGATCAGCTGGCTCAAGAGAATAAGAACAACCCCGATTTCAAGCCAAGCCCCATTTGTGCCTCAAAGGGGACTACTACTAATCCGGTCAATCACATCATCCATGTGACGGCCGATATCTTCGCTTTGCTGACAGGGCTGGCGGCGGTAATTCTGATAATTGCCAGCGGCATATCGATGATAACCAGCGCCGGCAACGCCGAAGCCGTGGGCAATGCTCGCAAAAGGATAACCAACGCCATCATCGGCCTGGTCTTAGTGGCTTTGGCCTGGACGATAGTATCCTTCGCGACCGACAAACTGATAACATAAAAGACATGATGAAGAACCTCCTCTTAATACTCGCTGTGGCCCTGGCTTCGTTTTTAGGGACTTTAGCCTACCAGCGTCCGGCCGCCATGGCCCTAAACTGCGCCAACCCGCAGACCGCCAAAGAACAGATCCAGTGCGGGGCTTGTGACGCCTCGGGCGCCACCGACGCTAAAAATAGCTGCGATACAAAAGGCTCGGCTAGCGGCGTGAGTAATACGATCACTACCGTCGTGAATATCCTTTCGGCGGTGGCCGGCATCGCCGCCGTCATCATGATTATCGTGGGCGGGCTCCGGTACGTCACCAGCGCCGGCAACGCCGATGCCGCTAAGAACGCCAAAAATACCATACTTTATGCCGTGGTAGGGCTGATAATAGTAGCCCTAGCCCAGCTGATAGTCCACTTCGTGCTCAACCAGACGACCGCCGCTACGGACTGCGTGAACGGCAAAACCAGCACCGGCCAGAAGTGCTGAATTGCCGTAAGCGGCTTGACTGTGGTATAAGAGGATATATACTTTAAAACAAGTAAAAGGAAAACCTAAAATGATTCAAAAACTAAAACTTTTAATCCTGTCCATGAGCTCACTATTCCTCATGGCGGCACCTCTGGCATTGGCCACCTCTGTGTCCGCTCTGGACCAAGGCTCTATCAACGGTAATTTGTGCAGCGGTTCGAATGGCGATTTGTCCGGTAATGCCAACAACGCCAACTGTGCCAGCAACGCCCCGACCAATAGTGTCAGCCACCTGATTACGGTGGCGATCAATATCCTTTCGGCTGTAGTTGGTATCATAGCCGTGATCATGATCATCGTCGCCGGCCTTAGATATGTCACCAGCGGCGGCAAGGAAGAAGGCGTCAAAAACGCCAAAAATACCATCCTCTACGCCATCATCGGCCTGGTAGTCGTGGCCTTAGCTCAGTTAATAGTCCACTTCGTACTCAACCAGACTACTACAGCCACTACCTAATAGTCTTTTCTCCGCCAATTAACTATAATAAAGGGCATGATTTTAAAGAGGCTAAGCGTCTTAGTGACCGCCCTTTTAGTGAGCCTGGCTCTCAGCCTCGGCTTAGCGGCGCCGGTTTTCGCTCAGACCGCTCAACAGCAGATTAATAACGGCCTGTGTGCCGGCTCTAACCTGCAGTTTACCGAGAACCCCGGCCAATGCAGTATCGCCGGCAGCGATGCCAATACTAAGATCAACGATATTGTCCACACCGTAGTCAACCTCCTGTCGGCGATTGTCGGCATCGTGGCCGTCATAATGATCATCATCGGCGGTTTCCGCTACATCACCAGCGGCGGTAACGACACCAGCGTGACAGCTGCCAAAAATACCATCCTCTACGCTATCATCGGCCTGGTGGTCGTGGCTCTGGCCCAAATCATCGTCCGCTTTACACTTAGTAAGCTAACTAACAGTTAGGGATAAGTAAAAACACCCAGCTGAAGCTGAGTGTTTTTTATTCTCGAGAAGAAAGTTCTAGAGGATTTCGATCTTCTTGACCGTGTCTTGCTTCATCTTAGAGAAGCTGATGGTCAGCACGCCGTCTTTTAACAGCGCTTCGATTTCATCTTCTTTCACCGGCACGGGTAACACTAAGCTGCGGCTGAACTCGCCCCAATAGCATTCCTGTAAGAAGTAGTTCTCTACGCCTTCTTCGTTGCCGGCGCTCAAAGTACCTTTGATAGTCAGCGTATTGTCCGAGATACTGACGTCCAGATCACTCTTATTCACACCGGCTACCCGGCCTTTGACGACCAGTTTTTCTTTGGTTTCATAAACATCGACGGCCAGCTGTCCGGCTACCGGTTCGCCTTCATCCCACTCATCGGCTTCGTCGGCCACTGGTTGCTGCGGAGCGCTGTCATCGCTTACCTGGACTTCGTCTTCGCTCAGAAAGGCCGCGGTAATATCGTCGCCCATCAAAAGGTCGTCTTGTGGTTGGCTGCCTCGAGCCATATAATCCCTCCAAATTTAAAATCAGATATTTAGAATTTGCGTGTTTGTATTAATGCTAGTATAGCTTAGGCACTTTCCCTGGCGCAACAGTTTGATACGATTATTTACAACGGATTATATACAACAGCATGAGCGTATTGGAAAGGGCTATCGGCTGGTTGGCGCCGCCGCAGTGCATAAGTTGCGGCGCTGAAGGCGCCGCTCTGTGCGACGGATGTTCCGCCGCATTGCCGGTCTTTGGCCCGCGCTGCTGGCGCTGCAACCGTCTCAGCCCTGGCTCTAAGACTTGCGAGACCTGTCGTCGTACCGGTTCGCCGTCGCATGTCTATATCTTTACGGACCATGACGGGTTAGCGCGTAATCTACTGAGCGCTTATAAGTTCGGACATCAGCGAGCCGCCGGTGCCGTGATTGCCCGGCTGATGGCACGGGGCTGGGATCAGGCCCGGCGGGAGCCGACCGCCGACCGCTTGATCGTGGCGATCCCGACCGCCACCAGCCGGACGCGCCAGCGTGGCTTTGACCATATGGCTCTGCTGGCTAAATACCTTTCGTTCGAGCTGAAGATACCTCGCGCTCAACCCCTGCGGCGCCTGGGCCAAAGCCGTCAGCTGGGGGCCAGGCGCGAAGATCGCCTCAGGCAGTTAAATGCCAGCTTTGTGGTTAAAGACCCCGGCTTAGTCGCCGGCCGCCGGATCTTATTAATCGACGATGTCATAACCACCGGCGGCACGCTCATAGCCGCCACCAGGGCTCTGCGAGCCGCCGGCGCCGCCCAGGTCGACGCCCTGCTCTTCGCCAAACGTCTGTAAATAAAAAATACTTGACTAGTCAAGTATTTTACTGGCGGAGAGGGAGGGATTCGAACCCTCGCGGGGGCTTTCGCCCCCCTATCGATTTAGCAAACCGACCCCTTCAGCCTCTTGGGTACCTCTCCGCGAACAGTGTGATCGTGGCGGAAGGGGTGGGATTCGAACCCACGAAGCTTGCGCTTGCCGGTTTTCAAGACCGGTACCTTCAACCGCTCGGTCACCCTTCCTTTTAGGGCTGAAAGAACAGAGGAAAGTATATCAAGTAACACCTTGAAAGGCCAGATATGCTAATCGATATAAGTCCGATACAATAAGCTTTAGCGATAAGGCGGATTTATGAATGACGACACAAAATCAGGCTGGGAGTATAAGCCGGATGGCGGCGGCGCCTCCGCGTCCGGCGATAACGGTGGCCCGGCACCGTCGCCGGCTGATGCGTCGGCCAAAAATGTCAGCTGGGAAGCGCCGGAGTATATCGAACACCACCACGGCGCCGCCTGGTACCTGACTCTTTTAGCGGTAACCTTGGCTCTGGGGGCGATAGTCTATTTAGTCTCGTCGCGCGACCTATTCGCGACCATCGTCGTACTGATACTCGGAGGCATCGTAGGCATCTTCGCCAGATATAAACCGGGCATCGCCAAGTACGAGATCAACGGCACCGGTCTGAGCATCAATGGCAAAACCTACAGGTACGGCGACTATAAATCATTCGCCATTATCCGTGAAGGCGTGCTGTCCAGTGTCAACCTGCTGCCGTTAAAACGCTTCATGCCGCCGGTAACCGCCTATTTTGAACCGCCGGAGGAAAAGACGATCATGGCCGCTTTAGGCAACTATCTGCCTTACGAAGACCGCCAGCTTGACCCTGTCGAGCGACTTTCCCGCCGCCTGCGGCTCTAGGCTGGTAATTACATCTGTAAAATGTTAAAATTACCCCTGTTGTCTTTAGTTCGCGCGTGTAGCTCAGCTGGATAGAGCGTCGGCTTGCGGAGCCGAAGGTCGTAGGTTCGAATCCTGCCACGCGTACCATTATTAATTGTCCGTCAGCCCGATTTGGACTATGATTTAAGCATCTAACGAGGAGGCCGGGTCAATGTCGAAGAAAAGCCAAAGAGGTTTTGGGGCTACCGAAACCGTTCTAATCATAATCATAGTCGCTCTGGTGGCGTTCGTCGCGTGGTATGCTTTCCATGTCAAAAACAACACTGATAACACCTTGGATAAGGCTGGCAACCAGCAGATTTCACCGCCGCAAAACAGTTCTAAAAAGTCTAATACCAGCGCCCAGACTACCGCCAACGTCATCACTACCAAAACCGACCCTACGCTTGGCAGCTATCTGGCCGACCCTAACGGCAAAACCCTATACACCTATAACCAGGATACGGCCAATACCAGTAACTGCAGCGGCAGCTGCCTAGCCGTCTGGCCGGCCTATAAAGCCGATTCTTCCAGCGCTTCCCTGCCGACTAATGTCGGAACCATCACGCGCTCCGACGGCACCGTCCAGTACACCTATAAGAAGCTTCCGCTTTACTACTACACCGGCGATACGGCGGCCGGGCAAGTTACCGGCAACGGCGTCAACGGCTTCAGCGTCGCCAAACCCTAGGACGAGTTCAAGCCTCCATCGTCTCTAGTTTAGAAGTGCAGAAACCGCAGCGGGTGGCATCTTTGGGTATGACGTTCAGACAGTGCGGACACTTCTTAGTGGTCGGCTCCTCTGTGCTCCTATTGCGCTGGGACAGTTCGGTCAGCTTATTGATCGGTTGGACGACGAAGAAGAAGACGGCCGCCGCCACTATCAAGAATGAGACAAGCGCGTTAATGAAGTCGCCATATAGAAAGTCGCTACCATGGACGGTGAATTTGGCATTGGCGAAGTGTTTTGAGCCGCCGAATATGGAGATTATCGGTGTGATCAAGTCTCGTACCAAAGCTTGCGCCACACTATTGAAAGCGGCGCCGATGACTACGCCGACCGCCAAGTCCACTACGTTGCCGCGCAGGATGAATTTCCTAAACTCCTTAAACATTTCTACCTCGTTTTAATCCTCTAATTCTACATGCGTGCATATCCAACATAAAGGCCGTTAGATATCTAACGGCTTAGCGGCGCCGGATTGACTAGAATTTATAGTAGTAATAAGGAGGAGGTATATGGCATACGCACAAAGAGTAAAGCATCCTTTCTGGAGCCGTAACCGCGCCGTAGCCGATGACCGCCCGGTGAGGCGGACCGGCGACGATGTGGTTGTCGAGGATAACCGCGCTGTCAACGTAGTCTCGCGGATAATCTGGCTGGTCGCCGGTATCATCTTACTGCTGCTGGCTTTCCGGTTCGTCTTAGCGGCCTTAGCGGCCAATTCGGGCAATGGCTTCGTGGACTTCATTTACCGGGCTTCCCATCCTTTCGCCGCGCCGTTCTTCGGTATGTTCAACTATAACGATGTCTATGTCCGCGGCAGCGGTTCCCACATCGAAATCTATACGCTGGTAGCGATGCTGGTCTATGCTGCCATAGCCTGGGTTCTGGCCGCCATCGTGAACATCGGCCGCCGTTAATCCTATATGGGGGAGGGCTTTAGCGAAGACAGGCGTCCTATTACGCGCCAGCGTATCATCAGTGCCGAAGAGGTTGAGGGCGATATCAGGGAGAGAATAGGTAGATATTCAGGAGAGGCTTTGATCAAAGAGCTGACATCCTATTGTCTGCAGACGGTCGTGGAAGTAGTAATGACTAAGCACCATCAGCCGCACCGGATCGGGAGGCTTGATGAAGACGAAGCTGAATTGTTGCGGGAGCTGTCCAGCCTAGAATCTGACTAACTACTTTTTCTTGGGATGAGGCACCAATTCGATATTGACTTTGTCCAGCGGCCGGCCGGCGGTATCTCTGCGAACCGCCCATTGGCCGCTGGCGATCGCCGCCGCACCCAGCACGGTATAGACTCCGCCGAATAACCAGTAATTTTTGTCGATCCGCTGACTTAAATCGGTTATCAGACTGCGCACATCTTGCTGTAAAATTGCGTTATCGAGTTTGATTGCCGGAGCAATCTTAGTGCTCATCGCCCGGTTTAGCGCCCAAGAGAACAGCAACATGATCAGCCCGACAATCAATAGGCTGACGCCGATGTGCCGCAGGCCTTTCGGCCGGCTGTTGCTCAAGAATATGATTGCCGCTCCGATTAAAATCGTCAGGATTATCAAAATGACCGGCGTTTTTTTAGCGCGCTGATATTGGACAGGGATATTCTTAACAGAAGATTGCTGAAATACTGATTGGCCACTGCCATTTTTGATGCTGGCGGGGCTGACGCTAGCCTGGCTTACGAAGTCCTGGTCGGCGGCGATAGCGCTTTTCAGCTGAGAGGTTATGCCGGCCGCCGTTACTCCGCGCGGCAAGCAAGTGGCGTTGACGGCGTCGAAATTGCCGGCGCGGGTGATAGCCAAGCTTTGGGCCGCGCTACAGGCCGGCAGCTGGGATAATCTTTGGCCGACCGCGCCGGAGATGCTGTCCGCCAAGCCGGCGGTATCGCCGGCCACTCCGATGGTAAAGTTCGGCTGGCTGACGCGGCCGTCCAGCCATTGATACAGACTATCGACGGCCGCTTCGGTCTGCTGCCGGATAACAACGGGGCTGACTGCTCTATTGGCGGCATCCCGGATCGTCGGATCGGAGGTTGAGATGTCCCCCAGCGGCGTGGATATCGTTTTAGCCTGCCGCAGCAGACTGGGCACCACGGAATCATAAATCCCGCTCTCCGCGACTATTTTCTTGACCGTCGCCGGGTGCGCCGCCGTCCGGATAAGCCCCACGTCAAATGCCGTGGCGAACAGCAGGAAGATGAACAGCGGGCTTAAGATGCCCAGCCCCACCTTCCTCAGAATATGCATAAGCCTAATTCTATCAGGTTGTCCTCTGAAGTATCGGATAGGTTATAATTACCTCTGTCGCGGAGGGGTGCAGGAGCGGTTGAACTGGCTTGTCTCGAAAACAAGTGTGCCGCAAGGCACCGAGGGTTCGAATCCCTCCCCCTCCGCCACGCGGAAAGGGTATAATTCACTTATGGCGGATACTGTTTTCACTAAAATCATCAAAGGCGAACTTCCCTCTAATAAGATTTACGAAGACGAGCTGACCTTCGCCTTTTTGGATCATAGCCCTAAAGTCCCCGGCCACACTCTGGTGATATCCAAAAAACAAGTTCCTTATGTCTGGGATTTATCAGCCGAAGACTACGCGGCCCTGATGGCCGCTGTCAAAAAGGTGGCCGATCGGCTTAAAGAAGTATTGGCTCCCCAATGGGTGGGGATGCAGGTCGAAGGTGTGGCTGTTCCCCACGCGCATGTCCATGTCTTTCCTTTCAACAGCATAGAAGAATATAACCGCGCGCCGGATCCGGGCGCCAAGCCCAGTCCGGAAGAATTAGCCGAAATGGCTAGAAAACTAGCGTTTTAATGCGGCTCCGCTTACGCTACGCCTTATAAGGAACCCCTTCGCGGTTCCTTATCGCGCCGGGCACGGAATGAATCCGATGCTCGGGCTATCTTCCGGAGAACTAGCGTTTTAATACTACAAAGGCCTTTATTTTTAGCTGACCGCTCTGGTATTATATGGCTATATGAGGTGGAGTTTAGGGCGGTGTTACGGTGGATGAGAAAGCCTTAGGCCAACGGCTCCAATTAGCCCGTAAACGGGCCGGTTTAACCCAGCAGGAGCTCTGCCAGAAGGCCGGTTTAAGCTATTCCACGCTGGCCAAGATCGAGCGCGGCGCCATCAAGGCGCCTTCCGTCTTTACGGTCGCTCACATCGCTTTGGCGACAGGAGTACCTCTGGAAGAGCTGCTGGAGCTGAAGAGTAGCCCGTCAGCGCCGGCCAGCGCCAAGAAACGGGCCCAATCCGGCGTGACTTTCGTATATTTCGACGTCAACGGCACGCTGGTGCGTTACTTCCAGCGGGCTTTCACGGATATCTCCGGAGACTCTGGCACCTCTTTGGAAATCGTGGAGTCGATATTCTTGCACTATGACGGCGCGGCCTGCCGGGGGATTATGAAGAACGAAGAGATCGACCGGATCATCGGCGGCGAAATCGGCCTGCCGGACTTCACTTGGGAAAAATATTATATGCGCAACGCTGAGCCTACCCCCGGTACCGCTGAACTTTTGGAATGGGTCGCGCAGTATTTTGAGCTCGGCCTGCTGACCAATAACTGGCATGGTTTTACCGACGGTCTGCTAGCCAAAAAAGCTATTCCCGACGTTAAATACACGGCCATTGTCGAATCGGCCAAATCAGGCTGCTTTAAGCCGGAAGCCAAGATATACGAGATCGCCCAGCAACTGGCCGGCGTCCAGCCTCAGGAGATCCTGCTGGTAGATGACAACCCGGCCTACATCGCCGGCGCCGAGCGGGCCGGCTGGCACACCGAACTGTTCGACGAGAACAATCCTTCCGGAAGCATCGAGCGCATCAAACAGATCCTGGCTTTCTAGCCGTCCAGCCAGTCAGAGACCATCCTGATTTCTTCGCTGAGCAGGTCTAATCTCTGGTTTTGAGCCTCCAGCTGGTCGCGGCTCTCTTTGACCAGTTCCGCCGGCGCATTCTCCGTGTAGCTCTCGTTGCCCAGGCGGTTATTTAAATTCCTGATCAGCTCTTCGGCCCCGGCCTTTTCCTGATTGATTTTTTCCAGGAAGGCTCGCCCTTTATGCTTATCGGCGCTAATGTATACCTCGTATCGATCGATAGGCAGTCTTAGCCCGGCTTTTTCAGGAGCTTCCTCGAATCGGCTTACCCGCGCCAGCCGTTTTATAAGCCCCTTGGTTTGGTTCAGGAAATCGGAGCCATGGTACACCAGTGCGTCCGAGCCTATAGCCTTAGACCAGCGGCGGGCCAGCAGAACTATCTTTTGGATATCTTCGAACTTGGCCGCTTCGGCCTTGTCGGCTTTTTGAATCCGGGGCAGCGGCTGAGCGGCCAGCAGACCGGCTTCGGCATAACCTAACTGCTGCCAGATGGCTTCGGTGATGAACGGCGCGAACGGGTGTGCCAGGACCAGGCTGCCGCCCAGCACATACTTCAGCAGGCTGGCGTTCGGTTCGGCCTTGGCGGCTTCGATATACCAATCGGCCAGATCATCCCAGACAAAATGGTAAAGGTCCTGATAAGCTTCGCTGAACTTGAAATTATCCAAATTACGTCTCTGGCTCTCTGTTAAAATACTTAACTTGTCAAGTATCCAGTGGTCGGTCGGCGTCTTTGGCGCCGGTGTCTGGCCGGCCGCGTCGCCAGCCGTACCTTCGATGTAGCGGGCAATGTTCCAGAGCTTGTTGCAGAAATTGCGGTTATCGATGATTTTGGATATGCCGAGGCGCATGTCGTTGCCGGCACTGACCCCTGATACCAGTGCCAGGCGCAGCGCGTCGGTGCCGTATTGGGAGATGATTTCCACGGGGTCGATTATGGCCTCCGGGTTGCTTTTGCTCATCTTCTTGCCGTCTTCGGTCCGCACCAGACCGTGCAGATAAACGGTCTTAAACGGTACTTGGCCGGTAGCGTAAGTGGTAGCTAAGATCATCCGGGCCACCCAGAAGAATAAGATGTCCCAACCGGTCTCCATAACGGAGGTCGGGTGGTAGGTCTGGAAGTCCGGGCTCAGCCTGAGTAGGTCCTCCAGGCTCAAGCTGAAATCGGCGGCCAGCTCCGGCTTCACCAGCGTGCTCCAGGTCCACAGCGCCGAGGAAAACCAGGTGTCCAGGGTGTCGGGATCCTGCGTCCACCCCTGCCCTTCCGGCGGCTGGACGCCGGCATAGGTCTCCTCGCCCTTGTACCATACCGGGATGCGGTGCCCCCACCATATCTGACGGCTGATGCACCAGTCGCGCAGATTATCTATCCAGTGGAAATAAATCTTCTCAAAACGCTGGGGCACGATTTTGATGTCGCCGTCTTCGATTACGGCGTGCATCACCTCCCGCAGGGAGCGCAGCTGGCCTTTCCACTGCACGGCCGGCCGGTTGACGTCCACGAACCACTGCAGTTTTATCTGCGGCTCTATCAGCCCCTTGCCGCGGTCATTAAAGGCCAGATTATGGGTGTAATTCTTATCCGTTTTTACCAGCAGACCCTTCTCTTGCAATCTTTCGACTATCTTAGGCCGGGCTTCGGCAATCTTCAGGCCGGCGAACTCGCCGGCGATCGGCAGCAGCCGGCCGTCAAAGCCGATGATCTGTTCTTTCTCCAACCCGTGCCGTTCGGCGATGTCAAAGTCGGTATGATCATGCCAGGGGGTGATGGTCATCACCCCTGTTCCGAAGGCCGGATCGACGGCCTCATCTTTGATAACGGTGGCCTTCACCGGGCCGTTGATCCACTCCGTTTCGAAGGTGTCGCCGTGCTTATACTGCTTATAACGCTCATCGTCGGGGTGCATCACCACGTACTTGTCGCCGAATTTGGTCTCGGGCCTAGCCGTGCCTATCTGAAAAGGCCCGTACTGCAAGGTGTAAAAACTCCCCTGCTCTTCTTTATGGATTACTTCATCGTCCGACACCGTAGTCTCCAGTTCCGGATCCCAGTTGATGATGCGGCTGCCCCTGTAAATCAGGCCGTCATCGTACATTTTGACGAACACTTCATTGACGCAGCGATTGAGCGCGTCGTCTAAGGTATACCGCAAACGGCTCCAGTCGGCGCTGGCGCCCATGGCCCGCATCTGGTTCAGCATCTCACCCCTGTTCTGGCTGGAAAATTGCTTCACCTTATCAATGAAAGCCTCGCGTCCCAGCCGGTGGCGATCAGTCCCCTGCTCTGCCAGCTGTTTTTCCACCAAAGCGTTAGTCGCCAGGGCGGCATGGTCGGTACCGGGCAGCCACAGCACGTCGTGGCCCGTCTGACGGTTATGGCGCGCTAAGATGTCTTGCAGCACCAAGAATAAGGCGCTGCCCAGGTGCAGAGTGCCGGTTTCGTTGGGCGGCGGCATACTGATTGAGAAGTGTTTTTTAGGGCTTTTCGGATCGGCCTGGAATACCCCGCCCTTCTCCCATAAGGAATAGATATCGGCTTCGTAGTCTTTCGGATCGTAGGCGCTCGGCAGCTTCATAATCAATCTTTAGTATAACAGAGGTAAGTCCGCGATAGGCCCGTCTTATTCTTACAACACCGCGCAACCCTCTGAGGTGTTTTCATATGAAATCAGGCACTACACACCAGAACCTTTTACGAACAACGGCGACGTAAAAAGTCTGTAGGTAATGCCTGATTGGTTGAGTTTCGCACCTGTTTGTTTTCAAAAATAGCATAACAAGTATGTCGGAGCAGGGCAAGATTTTTGGCTTATAGGCTGGGGATAACCGACAATTCGTAAGGGTTATCAGCCATTTGCTGCCAGTAATATGCGGCCGAGGCAATCATGGCGGCGTTATCGGTGCAGAGTTTGATATCGGGGTAGAGCAGGGGAGTCCGCAGCCGGCGGCTTAAAGTATGGCGTAAGGAGTTATTGGCGGCTACGCCGCCGGCCAGCAGAATGGACTTCGGGTGATACTGCTTTTCGGCTGAGACCATAGCATCGGCTAATATATCGATGGCGGTCCGCTGGAAACTGGCTGCCAAGTCGGCTTTTTGGGTTTTAGTGAGCAGCGCCGGCAGCTCCGTGGAAGGCAGGGTGAAGTCTTTGCCGGCCATCTGCTGGGCGGCCCGCAGGACCGCGGTTTTAAGACCTGAAAAACTGAAATCGTAGGGGTTATCAACCCTAGGCTTAGGCAGTTTAACAGAGGCAGAATCGCCATGCCGGGCGGCTTCATCAATCGAGGGGCCGCCCGGATAGGGCAGGCCCAGCACCTTGGCTACCTTATCAAAGGCTTCGCCGACGGCGTCGTCGCGGGTCTGGCCCAGCAGTTGGTAATCGGTATGCGAACGGTAGAGCATAATCTGGGTATGACCGCCGGAGACAATCAAACCCAGGGCAGGGAACTGAGGCGGATTTTGGCTCAAGCTGTAACCAGACAATTTAGCATCCGTTATGAAGTTGGCATAGGCGTGCGCCAGCACGTGGTTTATGCCATAGAGGGGCTTCTTTTTGATTATCGCCAAGGTCCGGGCCGTCAGCACCCCTATCAGCAGGCTGCCGATCAAACCGGGGCGGTTGGTAACGGCGATGGCGTCGATATCCTCCCAGGTACACGCGGCATCGGCTAAGGCCTGGGTGATAACAGGGGTGATCACCTCTATGTGGCTGCGGGCGGCGATTTCCGGCACGATACCGCCATAGACTGTGTGCAGATCAAGGCTGGAAGCCACCACGCTGCTAAGCATCAGATGGCCGTCTTCGACGACCGCGGCGGCCGTCTCATCGGCCGAACTCTCGATTCCCAGGATTTTCATCTGTTCTACAGTATACTTAGGGGGTGAATTTTAGGAAAATCGTTAAGGCTTTTATTCCGAGGAGCTTATTCCGCAAGGTTGAGCCGTTAGGCCACTTGGGCGAGGCAATGCTATTCAATCTGATATATGGCTTCCCGGCCCGGAAATTCAAGGTTATCGGTATCACCGGCACCAACGGCAAGACCACTACGGCGTTCTTGGTCCACCGAATGCTGCACGAGGCCGGCTTCAACGTCGGCCTGATGACTACGGTAGGATATGGGGTAGGGGATGATATCAAGTCGCCGCCGGATCACTACACCAATGTGCCGACGCCGCTGATGATGAAGCGCTTGAAGGAGCTTAAGGACCAAGGCGCCGACTGGCTGGTCATGGAAGTTACCAGCATGGCCCTGGCCCAGAGCCGGGTCTGGGGCGTGCCGTTTCGCCTGGCAGCTATGACCAACATCAGCCAGGACCACTTGGATTATCACGGCACTATGGATAATTACATCAACGCCAAAGTCAAGCTTTTCCGTCTCGTAAATAACAACAGAAAAGGTCTGAGAACAGGGGTTATTAATGCCGATGATGCCACGGCCGGCCGTTTCGCGGCGGCCATTAAAACGCCTTTGACTTACGGGATCAAGCAGGGCGACCTGAAGGCTGAGGATATCGAACTGTCGGCGATGGGCGGCAGCTTCCAGGTCGCCGCTAAAGATGAAAATTACATCATCAGCAGCCATCTGCCGGGCAAATTCAATGTCTATAACGCTTTGGCCGCCATAGGCATCGGGCGTGCCCTAGGGCTCAGCCGGTTGGAAATCGAACGCGGCATCGCCGCCTTGGCGGGCGTGCCCGGCCGCATGACGCCCATAGAAGCCGGTCAGAAGTTCGACGTGCTGGTCGACTTCGCCCACACTCCGGACGCCCTGGAAAACGTCCTGAAGGCTTCTAAAGAGCTGACGAAGGGTAAGGTTCTCCTGGTTTTTGGAGCGACCGGCGACCGCGACAAGTCAAAACGCCCGCTGATGGGCGAGGTGGCCGCCAAGAATGCTGACAGGATTTTCTTAACGGATGACGAGACCTATACCGAAGACCCGGCGAAGATTATCGAAGAAGTCAATAAGGGCATAGTCGAAGCCGGCGGCCAGTCCAGGACCAAAATCGTGGCTGACCGGCTGGCGGCTATCCAAGCCGCGTTCGCGGCCGCCGAAGCCGGGGACACGGTCCTGCTGACCGGTATCGGCCACCAGACGACCCGCAATATGGGCGGCAAAGAAGAACTTTGGAACGAGATTGAAATCGCCAGGGACTTATTGGCCCAAGCGAAATAAAGGGTTCGTTCCTCTTGACAGCAAATTTGGCACTCTAGTATTATGAGTGCTAGAATCCGCTTCAAAAGTGGATATTTCTAAGCAACAAGAGGAGGATCATTTTAATATGGCTGGATTGAATCCATTGGCCGACTGGGTGGTGGCCGAACAGGAAGAAGCTGTTACTAAAACAGCTAGCGGTTTATACTTGCCGGACAAAGCGGCCGAGAAGCCCAAGATCGCCAAGGTCAGTAAAGTGGGGAAGAACGTCAAAGAAATCAAGGTCGGCGATCGGATCGTTTATAAAAGCTACAGCACGACCGAAGTAAAAGTTGGCGATAAAGAATATATCCTGGTCAAAGAAGAAGATATTTTAGCGACGGTTAAATAGGAGGAGTATAGATGGCAAAAAAAGTATTTTACGATGATGACGCCCGTAGGCGGGTGCTGGGCGGGGCTAAAATCTTATATGACGCCGTAAAGACCACTATGGGCCCCAAGGGCCGCAATGTGGTGATTAGCAAGAGTTACGGTAACCCGACGGTTACCCACGACGGAGTAACTGTTGCCAAAGGCGTAGAGATCGATGACGTCGACGACGAGACGCTGGGCTATAAGGTCGGCGCCGAGCTGATCAAGCAGGCCGCCAGCAAGATGAACGACGTGGCCGGCGACGGTACCACCACCGTTACGGTTCTGACTTATCACATACTCAATGAGGCCAACAAGCTGATCGCCGCGGGCCACAACCCGATGCTGCTTAGAAAAGGTCTGGAGAGTGCCGCTCAAGATGTTATCAAACAATTGGATGCCCAGAGCGAAGCCATCGCCGGCAAGAAGAACCGGGTGGCCGAAGTCGCCACTATCAGCGCCGGGGACGAACAGATCGGCAATCTGATCGCCGACGTCATGGAAAAAGTCGGCAAAGACGGCGTGGTGACCGTGGAAGAAGGGCAGGGCCTGGCCCTGGAGAGCGAAGTGGTGGAAGGCTTCACCATGGACCGCGGCTACGTCAGCCCCTACATGGTGACCGACACCGCCCGCATGGAAGCCGTTTACGATAAACCGGCGATCCTGATAACCGATCAGAAAATCAGCTCCATCCAGGATTTCCTGCCGATGCTGGAAAAACTGGCCCAGGCCGGTAAGAAAGACCTGGTGCTGATAGCCGAAGACGTCGAAGGCGAAGCCTTGGGTACCTTGGTGCTCAACCGGCTCAAAGGGGTGTTCAATACCGTCGCCATTAAAGCGCCGGCTTTCGGTGACCGCCGCAAGGACATCCTGCAGGACATCGCCATCTTAACCGGCGGCGAAGTCATCAGCGAAGACACCGGCACGACCTTCGAGAACGCCGACTTGTCAGTAATCGGCACCGCCCGCAAAGTTATCGTCACCAAAGACGACAGCACGATTATCGAAGGTGCCGGCGCAGCCGCGGCCGTCAAGGCTCGCATTGACCAGATAAACAGCCAGATCGAGGCCGCCAGCAGCGAGTACGACAAAGAGAACCTGGAAAAACGGCGGGCGGCACTATCGGGCAAAGTGGCTGTCATCAAAGTCGGCGGCGCTACTGAGACCGAGATCGAAGAAAAGAAATTCCGCGTTGATGACGCCGTGAACGCCGTCAAAGCCGCCTTGGATGAAGGTATCGTAGCCGGCGGCGGTGTGACGCTTGTCAACGTAGCCCAGGCCGTTAAGGTCGAAGGCTCGGACTCCGAAGCCGCCGGAGCCAATCTGTTGAAAGACGCTTTGGAGCAGCCTTTTAGAATCTTACTGACTAACTCCGGCCTGAATCCCGACGAATGGCTGCCACAAGTCCGCAAGGGCAAAAGCGGTATGGGAGTAGACGTCAACCATCCTGAAAAACTGGCTGATCTTAAGGCCGCGGGCATCGTGGATCCGACCCGCGTGACCAAGGAAGCTGTCCAGAATGCCGCCAGCATCGCCGGTACGGCCATGACTATGGGAGCGGTGGTAGTGGAAGTCCCCGAAAAGACCCCGGCCGCGCCGATGCCCGACATGGGCGGCATGGGAATGGGTATGTAAACGCCTGTAAGAAGATTCACAGTCCGGTTAATAAAATCCCGCTACTATAAGCGGGATTTTATTTAGTGTTTTGGCCGGACAGTAAATTTTATGTTACTGTAGATTTAAACGGAGGTTTTTGGAAATTATGAAATCCATCCAGGATGATACCGATGAAGAAGAGAAACTGACGCCTCCTCCGGAGGAACCGCCGGAACTGGAGCCGCCGGACGCCAGCCGGGATAGCGTCGTGACCCGCGTAGAGACGCAGCGGGCCGCTCCGCCGATTATCAGGTGGCTCATAGCGGCCGCGGTTATTATCATCCTGGCCTTTTTGATATTGTTGCTGGTGCGGTGGATTTATCATAAATCGCATCATCATATCCAGCCGCCGGCGGCTACCAGCCGGCAGACCAGTCAAAATTCCGGCCTGAATACTCAACCTAGCCGGGGCCAGCAGGGAAGCGGGGGTTCAGGTTCAAGCACTGGCAATAGCTCCGGCACTGGTGCCACCAGTCTGCCGAACAACGGTCCGGGCAACGTCCTGGGCCTGTTCGCGGTCAGTACGGTTACGGCCGGCGGCCTGCACTATGTAGTCCGCTCGCGGCGTTTCAATAACTAGAGTTGCTGGGGCTTGTCTTCGGCTTCGCCGTTATGCTGGGTGAAGTAGTTGATTTCGTTGACCACATCCAAGAGGGCCTGGGCGCGGGCTTTCTCATCTGTTATCTGGTTGGCGGCTTGATACGCTGCTTTGACCAGCGCCGCGTTGTCGGTGGCCTGGATAAGCATCATAGTGGTCTTGAATTTTTCTTCGGGCGTCTGGTCCAGATGTCCGACCAGCGGCTGCAAGCTGGTTAGGGCCTGCTCTTTAAGATCAAGCAGATCGTCCGGTTTTTGGTCCGGCATTACCGCCGGCTGGCTGGCAACGGGGTCGGTTGGGGCTGGCGCGAGAGGTACGGACGCGGCAGCCGGCGCGGGCGCCGGAGCATCGGCGAAGGGATTCGACTGCATCAGCGGCGAAGCCGGTCCCTGTCCTTGGTCACTACTAGTGTTAGCTGATTGCGCATCCGTGTCGTTTAAGCCGAACATCCCATCCCCCTGATGAATCATTTTTTAATCTTAGCGAACTAAATCATTTACAATTATAGCTAAAGGAGACCTCTAATCAAATACGCTAATGCTTGATGATCTGAAATACATACACCAAAGGGACGGCCAGGATGCGCTGGGAATCGCCGAACGCCAAGCCGCCCAGCTGGAATATAATTTCGAAATACCTAAGCTGGAAGGCGATTTCGCCAATATCGTTTTTGCCGGGATGGGCGGTTCGGCGCTGCCAGCCTTATTAAGTAAGTCGTGGCCGGGCTACAAGATACCGTTTGAAGTCTGCCGGCAGTATCACATTCCGGCCTATGTCTCTGAAAAGACCTTGTTCATAGCCTGCAGCTACTCCGGTAATACCGAGGAGACATTGTCGGCCTTAGCTGAAGCGGCGGATAAGCATGCCTACATAGTGGTGATGGCCGGAGGCGGCAAACTGGAAGAAATCTCTCAAGCCAGCGGCCACCTTTTTGTGAAAATCCCCAAGGCCGAACAGCCGCGTTACGCGCTGCTTTATATGCTGAAAGCTTTGGTGACGATTTTAGAAAGCGCCGGCTTGCTGGACGCCGAAGACGTTACCGCTCAGCTGCATCAGGCCGCCGGTTTCCTGAAAGAATCCGTGGCGGCTTGGCTGCCGACCATTCCGCAGGATCATAATCCGGCCAAGAAACTGGCTATGGAACTGGCCGGCAAGTCAGGGGTAGTGTACGCCGGCCCGCTGCTGGCGCCAGCCGCCTATAAATGGAAGATCAGCTTCAACGAGAACGCCAAGAATGTCGCCTGGTGGGGCGAGTATCCGGAGTTCAATCATAACGAGTTCATCGGCTGGAGCAGCCATCCTGTAGACAAGCCCTACGCCGTGGTAGACTTACGCTCCGATCTGGAACACCCCAGGATTTTGCAGCGATTTGAACTATCGGACAAGCTGTTATCCGGCCGCCGGCCGGCCGCGCATGTCGTCCAAGCTCAGGGCCAGAATCTTTTAGAGCAGCTTTTGTGGGTCATCGCTTACGGCGATTTCGTGACTGTATATCTGGCGCTGCTTAACGGTGTCAACCCGGCGCCGGTCGACCTGGTCGAAAAGTTCAAGGCCGAACTCGGGTAGATTACTCGCCGCGGAGGGCGTCGATCGGGTTCTTACGGGCGGCCTGCAAGGCAGGAGCGATGCTGAAGATTATGCCGGTACCGACTGATACGCCGGCCGCCAGAATCAGTATCGGGATAGAGATGACCGGATGCCAGCTGCTGTAAAGCCGCAGCATCAGATTTATAAGATAAGAGATACCGATGCCGATGATGCCGCCGCCGATGCTGAGTGCCAAGCCTTCCACCAGGAATTGATTAAGGATCTGACGGTTGGTGGCGCCTATGGCTTTTCGGATGCCGATTTCGCGGGTCCGTTCGCTGACGCTGACTAACATGATATTCATGATGCCGATACCGCCGACCAGCAGCGATATGGCGGCCAGGGCGGATATGAAATTAGTGATTTTGCTGAGGACCTGGTCGGTGACTCCCAGCAGTTCGTCCTGCTTGAGGACCGAAAAATCGACGGTGCCGCCGTGATTATGGGCGATGGTCGATCGGATCCGGGCGGCGGCCTGGTTGATATCGGCCTGCGGCCTGATACGCACTAACATCTGCAGGACATTGGCGTGGTTTGAGGTCAGGCTGTCAGCGGCGGCGGTCGGGATAAAAACAGAGGTATTATAGTCGGCCTGAGCGATGGATAGAAGGCCGCCGGACGAAGGCGCCAGCACACCGTGGACGATGAAATCCTGGCCGTCGATGTGGACGGTCGAGCCGACCGGGTTCAAGACCCCGAATAACTTGGCGGCGATGTCGCTGCCGATGACAGCGAAGTTCTGATCGGTGTCGTCTTCCGAGAAAGGCGTGCCGTAATTGATGTTCTGATGCAGCAGGTCGAACAAGTTGCTGCTGGTGCCGGCCACGAAGACATTATCCAGCTCGCCGTTGTCGCCGCTGGCGACGTTGGTGACGAATTCTATCGGCGCCACCGAGCCGACCGGCCCCAGATGCCGTACGGAATTGACGTCGTTAGAAGTCAAGGTGCTGGGAGCCAAAAACGAATAAAGATTTAGGCTGCTTATGCCTCCTTGGTTATTGATAACCTTGCCGGGCCGGACAGTCAGCACATTGCTGCCCAGCTGGTTGATCTGGCCGACGATCTGGTGTTTGAGCCCGTAGCCCAGGCTGACGACCGTCACCACCGAACTGATGCCGATGACGATGCCCAGCATCGTGAAGATGGTACGCCAGCGCCTTTGGCGCAGGCTGCCGATAGCCGTTTTAAGATTGCCCGACCACATCAGCGCTTAGTCCTATAGGCTTTACGACTCCGGGCCGGTTTTTTGGCTTTGGGCGGGCGGCCGCGCTTGGCCTTAGGAGCCAAAGCCTTACCTGGCATATCGCGCATCATCGCCGATACGCCGGCGGCGATGTCGCTGTCCGTAGTGCGGGGTTTGCGGAAGAATATCCGGCGGGCATGCCGGGCCATCTGGCCGATAGCCGTCTGCTCGTCGCCGACGATAGTGCCGTCGTACATGTAAAGTACGCGGCTGGCGTAGCGGGTGAGCTCCGGATTATGGGTGACTAAAAGGATGGTGTTGCCTTGGCGGTGGACTTCGGCTAACAGCTCCATGACCACCCGGCTGTCACGGCTGTCCAGGTTGCCGGTCGGCTCGTCGGCGATGATGATACTGGGCTTATTTATTAAGGCCCGGGCGATAGCCGCCCGCTGGGCCTGACCGCCGGACAGTTGGTATGGCATGAAGTATTCGCGGTCGCGCATGCCGACCAGTTCCAAGATGTCGCTGGCCCGCTTGGCCCGGCGGACCGGCGTCATCCCTTTGTAGGTCAGGGGCAGCGCGACGTTATCCAGGACATTCAGCCGCGGCAGCAGGTTATAAAACTGGAAGACAAAACCGATCTGGTCGCGCCGCAGCCGGGCCTGCTGGGCGGCCGGCTGATGGGCGACCTGCTTGCCGCCTAAGATATAGCTGCCGTGCGACGGCCGGTCCAGCAGGCCGATAATGTTCATCAGGGTCGTCTTGCCGCTGCCGGACGGCCCCATCACCGCTACGAACTCGCCTTTGGCCACGGACAAAGACACCTCGTCCAGCGCCAGGGTGGTGGCGTCACCGAAGCCATACAGCTTGGATACTTCGTCCAGTTCTATCAAGGCCATGTTTATTTAACGAGCTCCGCTGTTTAATTTGATAAATTTTAGTATGAAAAAAGAGGCTCACCACCCCTTCATCTGCAAACCCCGCCGATCCGCTAAGTCCCTATACGCTAAGTGTACGCTTGAATCGACTAACCGGGCAAAGAAAAAAAGTTGTAAAAAACTCAGGGGTATCAATCTGTTAAAATAATCCAGTACGGAGGGGTCGCCTAGTTGGTCTATGGCGCCGCCTTGGAAAGGCGGTTTACCCGCAAGGGTATCCAGGGTTCGAATCCCTGTCCCTCCGCCACGCGTTCGAAGCCGGGAGTATAATAGATATTAGCGGAAGATAAACATAAACAGTTAAAATTCTTACCGCCGGAGAATCGTTTCTTAGCTATTTTTCAGCTAGGCCTGCGACACTTTCAGACAGTCCAATACCAAAACTAAATAGGAGATTAAAAATGGACGACAAACTGAATGATAAAGAATTGATAAAAGAAATCGTCACCAGCGTGGCCCAGCTGCAGGATATGAAACAGTGGGAACGGCTGGAAGATTACTTCGTTAAGAAACCTTTCATTGATAACAAGGCTCTAAGCGGCGAGATGCCGGCGGTAATCCCCAAAAAACGCCTGATTGACGGCTGGCGCCGCGAAATCGGCAGCTACTTTTATGCCACCCGGCACTTCATCAGGCGCCTGGCCGTCCGGATGGTCAGCTCGCGCCGGGCCAAAGTCAGTACGTCCGTTGAGCATCTGCACTACGTGGCCGACCGCGGCGACCGTTACGTCTGGACCGTCCGCGGGACGATCGATTACATTCTGGTTAAGACAAGCACCGGCAGCTGGAAGATCAGTCAGATGATTTTCAAGATGACCGACCAGGCCGTCCGCCCCATCGGGCTTCCGGCTTAATACTTGAGTTCCCGCCGCCCAGGCCAGGGTCGCATCATTAGCGGCCGATAAGCTATATAATTCAAACATGGAGTGGCAGAAAAGATTCAGCCTGGCGGTAGGAGTATTGTCTGTCGCGGACGTGATCCTGGTGATTTTCAGAATACTGCTGACCGGCAGCCATAAATATTCTTTCATCCCCTGGAACTTATTCTTGGCATGGACCAGCTTTGTGCTGGCCGGCATCTTGGTGCGGCACGTTCAGCACGCCCGCTGGCTCAGCTGGCGGAACGTCGGCCTGAGTATCTTATGGCTGATTTTCTTACCGAACACATTTTATGTCCTGACCGACTTTGTCCACGTGGCGCCGACCGCCGAAATCAGCCAGCTTTACGACATCATCCTAGTCAGTTTGCTGGTATTCGCCGGTTTCATTTTGGGCGTCGCCAATCTGTTCTTAGTCCACCGCGAACTGCTCAAGCGCCTAAGCACGACAGCCAGCTACGCCGTCATCGAAGCCGTGATACTTATCTGCAGTTTCTCCATTTACGTTGGCCGCGACCTGCGCTGGAATACGTGGGATGTCATCGCCAACCCCGGCGGAGTGATTGTGAACGTGTCCGATAGCCTCGACCCGTTCGGCAATCCGCGGGCTTTTAACGTCACGTTCCTGTTCTTTATCCTTGTCAGCCTGCTTTACTGGGCTTTCTGGATAGCCACCCATCCCTCCAGGACTAGCCGCTAACTGTTATTATTAGTACATGTACGAGGAGTTAAAACAGGCCGTCAAAGACGCGGCCAAGAAGCTGTTTGGCGCCGATATCGAGCCCGAGCTCAGCCGGCCGGATGAGAAATTCGGCGACTACGCCACCAATGCCGCCTTGCAGCTGGCCAAAAAAGCCGCCGCCAGTCCGCCTCAGATCGCCCGGCAGCTGATAGATGAACTGAAAAGTACTGCCGGCATCAAAGAGGCGAGCGTGGCCGGCCCGGGCTTTATAAATTTCCGGCTGACCGACGAAGCCCTGGCCCGCGCCGTCTCCTCGGCCGCCGAACCTGCCCGGCCCCTGGCGGGGCAGGAGATATTGGTCGAATTCGGCGACCCTAACCCTTTCAAAGAAATGCACATCGGCCATCTGTACAGTTATATCGTCGGCGACGCCATCTCCAGTCTGCTAGAAAGCCAGGGCGCGTCGGTCAAGCGGCTGAGCTACCATGGGGATGTCGGCCTGCACGTCGCCAAGGCCATCTATGGTTTGCAGCACGCCGAAGGCCAAGCGGCCGGCCACGAAACCATCGAGGAAGAGAATTATTTGGGTGCGGCCTATGCCCTCGGGGCAGAGAAGTACGAGGCCGACCCGGCCGCCAAAGAAGCGATCGATAAGATAAATATCCAGATTTATGAGCGCAGCGATCCGGCTATCAACAAACTGCACGAAGACGGCATCAAGCTTAGCTTCGACTACTTCGATAAAATACTTAACTTGTTAAGTATTTCCAATGATAAACGGTACTTAGAGAGCCAGACCACGCCGGCAGGGCTGCAATTGGTCAAAGAAAACACCGGTAAGGTTTTCACCGAAAGCCAGGGGGCGGTGATTTACGAAGGTGAAAAGGCCGGCCTGCATACCCGGGTTTTCATAACTTCCAAAGGCCTGCCGACTTACGAGGCCAAGGATCTGGGCTTAGTAAAACTCAAAGCCGCGGACTTCCCGCAGGCCGGCCGCTCCATTGTCATCACGGCTAGCGAGCAAAGCGAGTACTTCAAGGTGATGCTGGCGGCCCTGTCCGAAATCGACAAGCCGCTGGCCGATAAGACGACCCATCTGTCGCATGGCTTCTTATCTTTAAGCACCGGCAAAATGAGCAGCCGTACCGGCAACGTTTATCCGGCGATGAAGCTCTTGCTAGAAGTCAAAAAAGCCGTGCACGAGCTCTATCCCGAATCCGAAGTCCGCAAAGACGTCACCTTCGCGGCCGTCAAATACGCCTTTTTGAAGCAGCGGCTGGGCGGCGATATCGTCCTGGACGTGGACGAATCCATCAGTATAGAAGGCAACAGCGGCCCGTATCTGCAATACGCCCATGCCAGGGCCTGCAGCATTTTAGCCAAAGCCGGGAAGAATGGGGCCGAGGTTCCAGCCGGCTGGGACGCCAGCGAACGCAGCCTGGCGCTCAAAATCAGCGAGTATCCCGAAGCAATCGGCAAAGCCGCCGCCGAGCTGATGCCGCATCATATCTGTACCTATTTGTACGAGTTGGCCCAGACCTTCAATAGCTTTTACGAAAAGAGCCGGATAATCGGCGACGAACGCGAGGCTGTCAGACTTGGGCTGGCTAAGGCTTACCGGCAGGTCCTGCAAAACGGCCTGGGCGTACTGGACATCGCGGCGCCCGAGAAGATGTAGCTTTTACAAAGTAAGCGGACTATAATTCGAGCCATAAATAAAGGAGCCGCTAAAATGATGCTGGTCAAAATATTAAAACGCAAAGACGCGTCGTCGGTGATTATCGCCATAGTCATCGCCATGATGCTGCAGCAATTCATCCAATCAATTACGAATCATTGGGCAATCAAAATATCGGGCGTGAATTACGGTCCAACCTACCTTCACTGGAAAGAGACCTACCTGCTGCCGGCAGTGTGGTTCGTGCTGAGCCTGATCGTCCTGGAAGTCCTCTGCTGGTTATGGGTCTGGCTAGTAGCCGCTTTCAAAAAGAAATAGTTTTCCAAAGCCTTACAGCCACGAACGGCTTTCGTATAAAATACGAGTAAGCTATTAATTTAGCTTGGAGATGGAATATGGCAAAACAGTTTACGGACGAAGAACTAAAAGAGCGATTGACCCCCGAGCAGTACCGCGTCCTGCGGCAGGCCGGCACCGAAGCGCCTTTCAGTGGCGAGCTGCTGCACCATAAAGGGCAGGGAGTATATAAGTGCCCGGTCTGCGGCTCTACCTTATTCACCAGCGAACAAAAATACGATTCCGATACGCCCGGCCTGGCCGGGTGGCCGAGCTTTTATGATGTGGCCAGCAGCGACGCCGTCAGACTCAAGGACGACGACAGCCTGGGCATGCATCGCACCGAGGTCGTCTGCGCGACCTGCGGCAGCCATCTGGGCCATTTATTCGATGACCCGACCAGCCCTAACGGCCAGCATTACTGCATCAACTCCGCCGCCCTGGACTTCGACCCTAAGAAATAGCTAGGTCTATTATTTCCGGTCGGTACCTTCGGCGTAACGGTAAACCGTAGCCAAGCCCAAGCCTACGATCACGATAGCGAGCAGGACGATCCAATACCAGCGCAGGCCGCCGGCAGCCGCTTCCTTAGCGGCGATTTTCGGCTGGGCTATGCTAGCTGTCGCTGGGACCTCGGTGTTAGTGCTGGAGGTCTGGCCGTTGGTGGTCGATTCACCTTGGACGACGCCGGTATCGGAGCTGCTATTATTGCCCGAAGCCGCAGAGGCAGTCTTAGCCGTTGAACTACCGCTTGAATTACTACTTGTCGCCGGGTTCTGGGTTTGAGAGTAGGTGACGAATTCAGTGAAGTGCTTTGTCCAGACAGCTAGGTCATTACTGCCCGAGTCTATGTAACAATCGCCGCCGGCACCAAGCTGCGTGTCGACCGTGGCCTGATTGTCGGCATTACACTTGGTTGAAATCGTTGTGAAGTTTCCGTTACGGACAAAGCCGACAGACTTACCGGCCTGACCGGCGAAGAACAGTCGGACCGATTGGCTGAAGGTAAGGTTGGCGGTTGTCGAGCCGACCTCGATGACTGAGTTCGCGGATGTTCCGCTTGGCAGGTTCGTTACGGAAGTATTCGACAAGACAGTCGGCGGGCTGATGGTGCCGTCCCAGGTGGTGTTGTCAGCGGTTACGGTTGTACCGGCCGGGATGGTAATTTGTATGTTGCCAGCCAAGGTACTAGTCGTGGCCGTCACGTTGTTGGTACTGGGCAATGTGATGCTGGAAGTATTCGTAGTGTTGTCGACGGTTGGCGTAGCTATTGGAGTAGTGGGCAGGGTAGTACTACCGCTGGCAGCCGATTGAGTCGTCGTGCAGGCGTTAGTAGTGCACCAATTATTGACTGTTACGGAGCCGCTATAGTCTGATGTGTTTGGCCCCAGCGCACCGCCCCACCAGTTTCCGCTAGCGTTAAAGTCGCCGCTTTGGTAGTTGACTATTTCTTGAACGTTGCCCGATATATCCGCCCCGCTCATGGCCAGGGTAGCTCCGCTAGTGCCTTGAACCGCGTATCTCGCGGCGTTGCCAGCGCCAAAGTTGGCGTCGCTGTCGCCCTCCACAAAGACGCCTTGTCCGTTGCCGGTAAAGCTGTTAGCGCCGCTAAAAGTGACGCCTGTTATATTATTGCCAACACTGCCGGAGCTGTTGGTGCCGTAAAAGGCTAGACCGGCCCAGTTATTACCGCTTGCTGTCACACTGCCGAATGACAGGTTGGCCGAAGCGGTATCGCCGGCCGTATATTTTGCCGTCACAGAAAAGCCGTTCTTGCTGTAGTTGCTCACGTTAACATGGTCGTAGCTGATATTCGAGCTGCTGTTTATATCCACGCCGCCTATTTTAGAGCCGTGCGAGTTAACACCTGTCTTACCGGGGCCGTTGAACGTTAGGTTGCTCAGGTTGAGAGTAGAAGCCTGGTAGGCTTGTAGAGCATAAGAAACCGGCGACCCGGCGGGAGTATTGAAAGTCATGTTACTTATACTTGTTCCGCTGAAACCGTCAATCGATATGCCTTGGCCGTAGGTCGTAGCCGCTGTCTGGTTAACGATAACGCCAGTCTGGCTTTGGCCTACTAAGCTCAGGTTGTTTTGAGTGATATTTATAGCTTCGTTATATATACCGTTAGCGACATATATAATGTCGCCAGCCGCGGCCGCGTTAACCGCCGCTTGAATGCTTGAGTAGTCGCCGGGATTATAGCCGACGGTCAGCTGGCCTGGGAAAAAGCTGGCAAAACTAGCTAAACCCTGAGTCAGGCTGGAGTTGGGGGTGCTTATGGTCTGCGTATTACCACTGCTATCAATCCCGGTTACGGTGACAGTAGCTGTATCCGGCTGTTCGGTGGCTTTCCAATTGTGTGTGCCGTAAGACCAATAAGTATCAGTAGCGGGGTCAAACGTACCAGCGCTGATTACAAATGGCGTACTTAGCACAGTGCCCGTGCCATTGTTGTAGTAATCCAGCATATCCTGCTTGGCAGTGTTAGTGACCAAGTCCTGCCCGTTTTTGGACAAAGTGACGCTGATGCCGCTAATAGAATCAAAATCAGCGACGGGAAAACCGACGTCTATACCGTCGTAGCCGCAGCCGGCCGTTTTAGTGCAGATGGCGAAATCGCCGGATGCCACCGAGGGTGCCGTTTCGAAATCGTAGATAGTGCCGTTGAATCCGAACGCATCAGCCTCTACATCGTAACTTGGATTATTACTGCCTATATTAACCCCTATACCGATTACATTAATATCGGGGAAGTCGCTACGAATTTCACTCAATGTATATGTGTAAGTACCTTGGCTAGCCTGAACGCTGCCGCCTGAACCGGTGAAGTTATGAGAAGAGTAAAACTTGCCCGATCCGACATCCCAATTCTGCCATTGGCCCTGGTGGATGGCGGCGGTGCCTTCGTTTACGTACGGCTCATATGTGAACGTATCAAAGCCGGAGCTACCATTGACATATACATATAACTGGTATGCCGGGTCGGCTCCTGCAAATGCGCCACTATTTTGCTTAGTTGAGTAGTTAAGGCTGCTGTCATTGATATTCGCTAAAGGGATAGGAGAGAAATAAGTAGTGAACTGCGCCTTTGATGTTGTAGTTGAGTCAGTCGTAAGTCTTAACGCACTACCGCCAACTGCTGAACTGTCCTTGACGAAACTAACGCCGCCGCCTGGCCTTGTGTCATCAGTCGTCCAGCCCTGTGTATTCGCAGAGCTGACTACTACCGTTGGAGTTGCCGCAGCTGCTGCGGTGCCGATAAATATCGGGGCTGCGGCGGCCAGGCTTGAAAAGGCCATTACAGTGGCAGCCGACAAGGTGATTATTTTTTTTGACGCCCGTTTAACCACCCGGATAAGCCGATCGCGCATAAAATGTCCTCTCCAAAACTCTAATTGTGCCCTTAGTTAACGCTTTTAAGCGGGCAATTGTCAAATATCTGGTATCGCTGACCTGTTAAAATTAAAAAGATGACTCACGAGCAAGTGGAAAAGTACCTGTTGGCTATGCCGGGGGCTAAGCTGGATTATCCATTCGGCGAGAATACGGCGGTTTATAAAGTGGACGATAAGATGTTCGCGCTGGTGCGGGAAAAGAAAGAGCCGGTTCAGATCAGCTTAAAGTGTGATCCGGTTTTGGCCGAAACTTTGCGCCATAAGTACGACACTGTCATGCCCGGCTATCACCTAAATAAAAAGCATTGGAACACTATTGTGCTCACCGGACAGTTAAGCTGGGAAGAAATCCAGGACCTTATCCGCCATTCGTACGATCTGGTAACTAAGTCTTGAGCGGCGGCGAATTCAGAAGGGTAGTGGTGCTGATAGAAGCGTCGTTCAGGATCTTTTTGCCGTTGGGCCCGGCGGTCTTGTAGGCCGTCTGGATATCGGTTTCGTATTTGCCCAGAGCGTCCCGCATATACGCCGCGTAGGCGGTATCTAGGTTGTTATTCTGGGCCGCTGTCTGCAGGCTGGTATCCGTAGTCTTATCGTTGTCGGCACCCAGCGCTTTGGCGCCTACCTTGATGTGGTTTTTCGTTAAATAACTTAGTAGTTCCTGCTTATCGCTGGCTAAGGCGGCAGCGGCGGTGGCCGCCATGGTCTGGGTCTGCGGATCCTGCAGCTGGAGTTGCTGGACTTCGGAAGTCACCCGCAGGGTTTCCTGGCCGCGGGCCAAGACGTCGATGAACGGCTGGGTCTTGCCGGCGTTGCGTCCGGACAGCAGCGAAGAGATGATGATTATGACCAGGATAGCCGCTACGATCCCCAGACCGATTTTTACCGGTCTTGATAAGTTCAGCGACGGCAATACGCGCCTTTTGGCGGGCTGATCTTTCAGCATGAAGTCAAAATCGGGGTTCGGGCTCTGCGGCTGCATAAGCATTATTCTATCAGTTAAAGCCCTTAAGCTGTATCGGCTACCCCTTTAGCCTTATACTTAAGATATGGACGCGGTAGCGGAGGTAAAATCCAGGTTGAATATCGAGGACGTAGTCAGCGAATACGTCCAATTAAAGCGTACCGGCCGTAATTTCAAAGGTTTGAGCCCTTGGACCAACGAAAAGACGCCGAGCTTTATTGTCAGTCCCGAAAAACAGATATGGCACGACTTTTCTTCGGGGAAGGGCGGCGACATGTTCAGCTTCGTGATGGAGATGGAAGGCCTGGATTTCCGCGGCACGCTGGAACTTTTGGCCCGCAAGGCCGGCGTTGATCTAGAGCAGTTCCAGACCGGCCAGCCCGGCACCAGCGCCAAATTAAAAGAACGGGCTTACGAGGTTTTGGCGCTGGCGGCCAAATTCTACCAAAAGCAGCTGACCGCCAATCGCAAAGCCATCGATTATTTATCCAAAGAGCGCGGTTTTACCCGCCAGACAATCCTGACCTGGCAACTGGGCTATGCTCCCAATACCGGCTTCGCGCTGACTAACTTTTTGACCAAACAGGGTTTTACTACGGACGAAATGAAGCGCGCCGGCATGATTTTCCAGCGAGCTCGGCATTCTAGCGACATGTTCCGCGGCCGCATCATGATTCCGCTGGCCGACCAAGCCGGCCGGATCGTCGGCTTTACCGCCCGCCTGCTAGACGACGAACCGGACGCGCCCAAATACATCAACACGCCGCAGACCGTCACTTACGATAAAAGCCGCCAGGTTTACGGCCTGCACCTGGCCAAGGAATCTATCAGAAAAGAAGGCTTCGTGGTCGTGGCGGAGGGCAACTTAGACGTTATCTCGTCACACCAGGCCGGTATCGCCAACGTAGTGGCCAGCGCCGGTACGGCCATGACCGAACAGCACTTAAAAGCTCTAAAGCGCTTTACCGGCGACATTCGCCTGAGCTTCGACGCCGACCGGGCCGGCATCGCCGCTACCGAGCGCATCATCCCGCTGGCCCAAAAAGCCGAAGTCTCGCTCAAAATCATCACCCTGAAAGAAGCCAAGGACCCGGATGAACTTATCAGAAAAGATATAAATCTGTGGACTAAAGCTATAGAGTCCGCCGAATACGCGCCGGATTGGCTTATAGACAGGTATAAATCCGAAGTGGATTTGAAATCGGCCGCCGGCAAGAAAGCTTTTACCGATGCGCTGCTGACCACTATCCGCCAGCTGCGCGATCCGATCGAACGGGAACACTATCTTAAGATCATCGCCGAACTGACCGATACCAGCTTCGAGGCTGTCAAAGCCAAGTTCATCAACTCGCCGACGCCGCAGACCATTCTGAAGCGGCCCAAAGCAACCGGCGCGCCGCCGGATAAGGCTCAGATTGAATACCAGCGCCTGCAGGACCATCTGCTGGCCATGCTGCTGATGCAGCCTAAGTTGCGGCCGCTGATAAAGGGCTGCAAGCAGGAGTTTTTCACGGACGGGCCGCGGCGGCGGGTGTTCAAATTCATCAAAGATAACCCGGGTTTTAAAGGCGATCCCAAGATAGCCGAACAATTGCAGCAAGATGGGGATTATGTTAAAATTATAATGTTACAGTTTGAGGAAATTTATCAGGATCTGCCGCTCGACGACCTTAAAGAGCAGGCCGGCCAACTCAAACACCGGCTTATAGACCGGTACGTCAAAATTCAAAAACACAAACTCGTACAAGCCATGCAGTCCGCCAAAAATGATGAAGAAATAAGTAGCTTAGCTGAAAAAGCTGATAAACTTAACCTGTTAATCAAGGGTTGAGCGGGCTTTACGACTAAGGGTCAGGGTAGGAGATTTATATATGCCAAGAAAAAAGAAGACCGACGATATCGCCGTTAAACAGGCGACGGCCAAGGATTATGAAAAAGAAGTAGCCAAGCTGATGGAGCGCGGCCGCAAAGACGGCCGGCTGGAACAGCACCAGATTTTCGAGCAGATTCCGGATGTGCCGGCTAACATTGATGTTCTGGAACAGCTTTATGCCGACTTGGACGATGAAGGCGTCGTACTGGTGCCGGTAGCCGAGCCGACCGAAGACGAGATCAAAGAGGAAGCCGACGTCTGGGCGGTGGAAGACGATACCGAAGAAGCCGTTCCCGAACAGGCCGTCTATATGGATGACATCGCCGACGACAGCGTCCGGCTGTACCTGCGCGAGATCGGCAAAATCCCTCTGTTAACCGCCGAGGAAGAGCTGGCTTTGGCTAAAAAGGTCAAATCCGGCGACAAGCGGGCCAAGGACCAAATGGCCGAAGCCAACATGCGCCTGGTCGTCTCTATCGCCAAGCGCTACGTCGGCCGCGGCCTGGACCTGCTGGACCTTATCCAAGAAGGCAACACCGGTCTGCTGCGGGCCGTCGAAAAGTTCGACCCGGACCGCGGTTTCAAATTCAGTACCTACGCCACCTGGTGGATCCGCCAGGCCATCACCCGGGCCATCGCCGACCAGGCCCGCACCATCCGCATCCCGGTGCATATGGTCGAGACCATCAACAAGCTGCTGCGCACCCAGCGCCGCCTGACTCAGGAGCTTAACCGCGAGCCGACCAACGAGGAAATCGCCGCCGCCATGGAGATGGAAGTCGAAAAAGTCGAACATATCATGAAGATCAAGCAGGATATCTCCAGCCTGGACGCCAGCGTCCGCGATGATGAGGAAGACAGCGTGCTGGGCGACTTCATCGAAGACGAAGACGCCAAAACTCCTACCGAGTCGGCCAGCGAGCAGCTGCTTAAAGAACAGGTCCGTCAGATACTTTCCAGCCTGACCGAACGCGAACAAAAGATATTAAAACTTAGGTTCGGCCTGGAAGACGGCAAAAGCCATACCCTAGAGGAAGTCGGCCAGGAATTTTCCGTCACCCGCGAACGCATCCGCCAGATAGAAGCCAAGGCGCTGGCTAAGCTGCGCAAACACAAAGATACCCGCCGCCTGCACGAATACCTTCAGTAAAATGAAAATTATCGGCATCGCCGGTACCAACGGCAGCGGCAAAGATACTCTGGGTGAGATCTTAGCTAATGACTTCGGTTGGTATTTCGTCTCCGTCACCGATATCCTGCGCGCCGAAGTCAAAAAGCGCGGCCTGCCGCCGGAGCGCAAACATACCAGCCAAGTCAGCGCCGAGTGGCGACGCGAGTCCGGCTTAGGCGTTCTGATAGATAAGGCCGTCGAGATATTCGAGGCTTTCAGCGAACAATATAATGGTTTAGTAATTGCCAGTCTGCGCAACCCCGGCGAAGCAGACGAGGTCCATAAGCTTGGCGGCCAGGTTGTCTGGGTGGATGCCGGCCCAAAGATCAGGTATGCCCGCGTGGAATCCCGGGCCCGCGGCCCCGAAGACCATAAGTCTTATGAACAGTTCCTGCAGGAAGAGCAGGACGAGATGCATAACCACACTGCCGACGACACCGGTCTGAACATGGCGGCCGTCAAAGCCAAAGCCGACATCCTCATCACCAACGACGGCGACAGTCTAGAAACTTTTAAAGCCTCCATCGCCAGCAAACTCGCGCTCTAACTCTTGCAAAATCATCAAAAATGTGCTAACGTATAGTCATGCAAGAAAAGCCTCTTCACAGCATTGAATTGGGCCTATCCTCAGAAAAACTCTTACAAGCCGGAGCGGATTTCTTAGAGCACTTTGAAGTCGATATCGACCCTCGTGAAAACCCGCGGCAATTCCTAGAAGCTCTTAGACAATTCGATCCTCGCTACGAAGGCGATAGGGATTTAGTGCGCTATGAGCTGGAGCAAGACCAGCGTGAATGGCCGCAAGATACGAAAGATATCATCATGCAGACCGCCGCCCGTATGGAAATGGTGGCCTTTGACGAAGAAGGCGCACCGGTCAATATTGAAAATCCTTTAATTGGTCACTATGACGTTGTCGTCGTTCTGGGCGGCGCGCGACAGGCCAATCTTGATAGAGCGCGGTATGCGATCACTTGCCTGGACAAAGAGCGGGCCTCTTTCAGGCACCTTGTAGTGGCCGGTTCGGACCGGGCACTAAAAGACGATGAGCAAAACAATGCCGCCAACTATGCTCCCGGCGCGCAGACCGAGTTCGATTTATGTGTGGGCGCGGCCAAAGCCGTTGCCGAAGAAAATCCTGGACTGGTCGCAAGTGTTATGCGCGTAGAAGGAAGTAAAGGAGTAGGTACGCCCGATATCATAGACTCCGTACTGTCAGCTATGCGCGGCAGCGGCAGTCTGCCGAGCGAGAATGCTACCGCGGCGGCTATCACCACTCAGATATACCGTGCTTCTACCGAGCTGGATATAGCCCGGGTCGCGAAGAAATATGGGATTGAGCAAACGTTCGCGGCCGGCACGCTTTCCGATCCGGAAATCATCGCCAAGCGGACACCGGCAACTTATTTATCCGAAATTGTCCGGACGCTCAAAGCCGCAACTCTGGCTTATGAAGAGGAATAATGAAAAGGATATGGGACAAAGAGGCCGGCTACCAGCCCTACAATCCCGATAAGCTGTATGCGCCAATACCAGGCATGAACCTGGCGCGCGAGGTCAAACTGGGTTACCGCGGCTACCCGATAGATAAGGAAAATCCTCTTTTTAACGAAGAGCTGGTGGAGCTTGCCCCTTACGGCATAGCCGGACAAAGTTATTATTCGCGGCCCAATGCTGCCATCGGCGAACCGCTGGCGGACGCCGACCAGCCTTTGATGGTGCGCAAATCACTCGCCGAAAAACTAGGCGATATCAACCATACTCTGACAGACCCTATTTTCGCCGATTTCTTCGGCCGGGAAGTGGAGCTTTACGCCGAAGACGCGCTGCGGCTCCCGCAGCAGCAACAGAGGCTTCATGATGATATTTTTCCCGCCTTAATCAGCCGAAACCACCCGGAAGCTACACCTCAGGAACGCCAGAAGATAAGGGACAGGCTGATAGCCCCGCCGTCTTATGACGAAGACCGCCCCTCGCCGCATGCCACCGGCGGAGCAGTGGACATAATTTTGCGGTATAAGCAGCCGACGCTGGATTACGTAGCCGGCGCCGAGGTACCGATGGGGCATATAGACGGCGATACCAGCCAGCGGGTGCTGCCGGATTACTTCGAACTGCAGTCCTCTGATTTACAGGACAGGGCTGACCAAGTCGCCAAGGTTAACCGCCGGGCGTTTTACGCCATAATGACCGGCCGAGCGTTCGGCGTGGACACAAAGTTGCAAGTGAACCCTACGGAATGGTGGCACTGGAGCTACGGCGACCAGATGTGGGCCAAACTGCACCATGAACCTGCCGCCATCTACGGGCTGGCAAAAACTCTCCCTATAAACCGGTCAAAATAGCCACAAAAAACCGGCCGGATATCTAACCGACTAGGGTTGTTTTTTGAGCCATACTGGCTTTTGGCCAACCGATAATCTTTGGAGTTGGCCAAAGGATTCGCTATGCAGCTTTCTAAACAAGAAGTCCTGTCCGCGGGCAGGGTACCGGTTTTTTATAATGAACAATACGTGACGGACTTTGGGGTCAAACTGATTCAGGACGGCAACCGCCAAGGTCTGATACACGACACCAACAACCTGCCGTTTTTAATTGACGGGTTTTTTCATAAAGAAGCCGGTCAAGAAGCCCGCCATCTGCCGGAATATGTAGCTTACCGGAAGCTAGAGGATTCGCTTGTTGAACAGGCGCTTAGGAATGTCCGATATGAAAATCCGGAGGTGTTCGAACTGCTGGCCCAGGTTACCGCTAAACGGGACGCTGAGTATGAGGCCAGGCGGCTGATCAGCGAGCGGCCTCTGCTGGCCGCCGCTATCCATGCCGATTCCGGAATAACCCAGCCCACGCAGGCGGAAGAGTATAATCGGGAGCTTCTAACTTCGATCACCCTCGATCTTATCGGCGATGAGGCCTGGCGCTGGTTGGACCTCAATCTGCTTGTTAAATGACAGAAACCATAAGCGATCGCCGATTTAACAGATACGGCGTATACTATTCGTAATGGCGCAGGAGAGGAAAAAGTTAGCGATTATCGATGGCAAATCGGTGTTTTACCGAGGTTATTACGCCATGCCCAATCTAAGTACTGGCGACGGCGTACCGACCGGCGGCGTCTATGGTTTCGCCACCATGGCGCTGGAACTTATCAAGAAACTTAAGCCCGACTACGTCTGTGTGGCTTGGGACAAGCCCAAGACCAATATCCGCAAGCGTGTGGAAATATATCCGGAGTATAAAGCCGGCCGCAAAGCCGCGCCGCCGGATTTTTATACCCAGATCCCGATTCTGCATGATTTATTAGAGGCGTTCGGCTGGCCGCTATACGAACTGGACGATTATGAAGCCGACGACATCATGGGCAGCCTGGCCGTCAAAGCCGAGAAAGAAGGCCTGGAAACATTGCTGATAACCAGCGACCTGGACATGCTGCAGCTGGTCAACCACCGCGTGAAGGTCTACGCGCTGAAGCGCGGGTTTTCCAATATCGAGGAATATCATCCCGAAAGTTTCGAGCTAAAATACGGCCTGAAACCCGAACAATTCTTAGACCTCAAGGCCCTGAAAGGCGACAGCAGCGACAACCTGCCGGGCGTGCCCGGCATCGGCGAAAAGACGGCCATCGAATTATTAAAAGAGTTCAAAACTTTGGACGGCGTCTACGGACACCTGGACGAGGTCAAAGAAAGTGTTCGGAAAAAACTGGAAGCCGGCAAAGAACTGGCATATCTGAGCAAGAAAGTCGGGGCCATCTGGTGCGACGCCCCGCTGAAACTGGACCTTAAGGCCATGGATGGTACCAAGATCGATGCCGCCGCGCTGAAGACGCTGTTGGAGCGGCTGGAGTTTCGCAGCCTGGCGCGCAACTTGCCGGATAACATGCGCGCCGAGACGCCCCAGACCGAGCGGACCGGCGGCATAAAGTTGAAAGTCGGCGCCAACCACATCATCGATAAGGATAAGGATCTGCCCAAGCTGGGTAATTCCAAGTTCTTTTACATCCACTCGCGCTGTGCCGGTAAACATGGCGTCGATCCGGAGGTCATGATCATCAGTCTGGACGGTAAGGAAACTTACGCGCTGGATTTGCGCAAGCTCGACCAGTCGCTGGTCGCGAAGAACTTCCGCGACGTCCGGCCGCTGGTAGGCTATGACTTAAAGTCGACGCTAAAGATGCTGCGCGTCCTGGGCGTGACGGACTTCCCGCCGATCGGCCACGACGCGCTGGTGGCGGCTTATCTTATAAACCCGCTGCTGAGGGCCCAGACTTTGACCGAGCTGGCTTCGTCGATGCTGCGCTACGAAGGCTCGTCGCTGGACGATCTGGACGCCGACGAACTGTTAGCCCGCGCGCCGGAAATCATGGCCGTCATCCGCCAGCTGCACGAAGGCCAGACCAAGGCTTTAGAGCAGCTGCCAAAGATAGAGGAACTCGCCAAAAACGTCGAATGGCCGCTCATACCGGTGCTCGCCGATATGGAGTACGAGGGTATCAAACTGGATGTCAAATACCTGGAAAAGTTCAGTAAGGAACTCGAAAAAAGTATCAAGGAGTTGGAGAAAAAGATCCACAAGGAGGCGGGGCAGGAGTTCAATATCGGCTCGCCCGGCCAGCTGGGCGAGATCCTGTTCACCAAACTGCAGCTGCCCACACAGGGTGTGAAAAAAGGCAAAACCGGCTATTCGACGGCCGCCGGCGAGCTGGACAAGCTGCGCGGCCTGCACCCGATCGTCGACATGATCAGCCAGTACCGTGAAGTCACCAAGCTCAAAAACACTTATGTCGACACCCTGCCTAAACAGGTCGACAAACACAGTCGGGTGCATACCACCTACAACATCACCATCGCGCCGACCGGCCGGCTGAGCAGCATTGATCCTAACCTGCAGGCCATCCCGGTCCGCACTGATCTGGGCCGGCGGATCCGCACGGCCTTCGTCGCCGAAAAGGGTAATTTATTAGTCAGCGCCGACTACAGCCAGTTCGAGCTGCGCCTAGCGGCATCATTATCCGGCGACGAAGGCATGATCAAAGCTTTCAACGCCGATGCCGACATCCATACGGAGACTGCCACCCAAATCTACGGCATCCCGGCCGATCAAATCACCAAAGCCCAGCGCTCGTCCGTCAAAGAAGTCAATTTCGGCATCATGTACGGCCTGGGCGCTCATGCTCTTAGCAACAGCACCGGCATGAGCTTCGGCGAGGCCCGCGATTTCATAAAGCGTTACTTTGAAATCCGCCCTAAACTCAAAGAATTCATCGACAGAACCCGCAAGCAAGCCGAAGAGCAGGGCTACGTGGAGACTTTGCTGGGCCGGCGGCGCCCGACGCCGGACGTCCAGTCGCCCAACTTCGTGGTCCGCGAGGCCGCCTACCGCGCCGCCGTCAACATGCCGCTGCAGGGCAGTGCCGCCGACGTCATGAAGATCGCCATGAACAACGTCGCCGCCAAGTTGGATAAGGACGCCAAGATACTGCTGCAGATCCACGACTCACTGATAATCGAGGTCCCCAAAGCCAAAGCCGAAGCCGTCGGCCGGACAGTAAAAACCGAAATGGAGAACGCCTACACTAAACTGCCGGTCAAGCTCAAAGCCGACATCTCCATCGGCCAAAACTGGGGCGAATTATGAGAACCCGGACCTTCAGGTTGAACAAATTAGTGCGCGATAAGATTGTGCCGGATCATATCCAAGACGGCGCCAAAGTCGTTCACCATAAGCTTTCCAAACAGGAAAAAATCAAGGCTTTAGCTGACAAGATAATTGAGGAAATTTCCGAGGGCACTGATTTAGCCGAGCTGGCGGACGTCCAAGAGGCCTTAGATCAAATCATTAAGGACCAGGGGCTTACTAAAGAACAGATTGCGGCCGCTCAGGATACCAAGCGGAGCAAGAACGGCGGATTCGAAAACGGTGATTTCATAGACACTGAAACTTGGCCGGCAGATCATAAATGGGCCGATTATTACGCCGCCGAACCTGACCGCTTCCCGGAGGTTAAGAACTAGACAAAACCTTCAGCCAATCAACGCGTTCAGCTAAAGGATAATACGTATTGCCCGACTGGTCGCTAATACTAACCGGCTCTAAAAATGGCACGGCGGCTAAATTTCCTTTGCGTAATTTAGCCGCCATAATCACGCAATCTGTCGCCAGCTTGATAAAACTGATCTGGGATTTTTCCATAGCTTTTACTGATAGAGAATCTTCACCGCTTTGGTCCAGCCCATGTTCTAACCGGGCTATCATCCCCCTGAAATAAATCTCTGTTTGAGCGTACGTATAATCAAATACTTTCCTTAATCCATCAAATGATATTTCGGCCGCACTGAAGCTTTTAACAGCATTTCTTGCTTTTAGTGTTTCGCCGACAGCTTTTTCTAAATCAACGCCAGCCACCTTAGATCTAAGCTCGGCGTATTCGCTCGGTCCTTTAGATATTAGGTAGCACTGCACGCGGTAAGAACCGGAAGCGCTCACTAAGGGAGCGAACCCCGCCTGGGCAGCGTAGAAGTCAGCTTTAGTAGGATCATCCGCGGTAGCTTCAAAAAAATCTATCCAGTGAGGCACTCTTTGCTGCACGTGTCCCTTGTGTTTATTCGCAACCCAATTGTTGTCATCGTCAAAGGGCAGAGCCAAGCGCTTCATAATATCGTCATGCTTCTTTTGCGCGGTTTCAGCATCTTTGTCCGACGCATCTAGATACCGATTCCGGCTTTCGCCGGAAGTTACGACCTCGGCTTCAAGCCAGTCATGAATAGCCACCGTTATTAGCTCAGTTGTCTCAGGTGCACTCGACATAATTATATATTATACTATAAAAGGCGACATATATCAAAGTGTAGAATAGATATATAAGGAGAGTCTGATGAGCGAAATAGTCGTTGATGTAGTACTGAGGGTAGCCGCTAAAGCAATCGTTGCGAATGATCAGGGCAAGGTGCTGATTGTGAGGGAGGCGGGAACTTATGAAGAGGGTACCAACATTGGCAAGTATGGAATTCCCGGCGGCCGTCTTAATGTCGGCGAAGCTTATGAGGACGGGCTAAAAAGAGAGGTCAAAGAAGAAACCGGGCTAACAGTAGAACCGCTTTATCCAATATACGTGGGCGAGTGGCGTCCAGAAATTAAAGGGGTGCCGCATCAAATAGTAGCCATCTTTACGGTCTGCAAGGCTAAAACCAGCAAAGTCAAGCTGAGCGAAGAACACGACGACTATAAGTGGGTTGACCCTAAAGAAATCAAAAAATACAATATCATGCCGCCCGACGACCAAGTCATTGTCCGTTATGCCGAGTTTATGCTAGAACGATAGTAATAACTGTTGCTAAAAGACAATTAAGATGGTAAAATATACATATGTGGTTCGGGAGGCTTCTGGCCTTTTTTATTGGCATCATAGTTTTCATCATCGTCTTAGTGGCGATTTTCGGTCATGGCGGCAAAAAGCCCGGGCCGGGCGTCCAGCTGCAGCCCTTGCCGGACTATGCCGGCACTAACGCTACCGTCAGCTTTACCGAGGACGGCATCGTGAACGCCGACTCGCTGCACCGCTCCATCCGCATCACCGTCTCTAACAGCCAGGTGACCATGGACGTCTTAAAGGGCTACGACCCGCAGGTTATCCAGAGCCAGAGTTTTGAAAACAACCAGGAGGCTTACGCGGTCTTCCTAAAAGCTATCAACAACGCCGGTTTTTTGGCGAAGACCAAGAATGCCAAGATTCCGACCGATGAAGCCGGCCAGTGCGCCCTGGGCTTCAGGTTCATCCTGGATTTAAGCCAGGACGGCAGCGACCTGTCGCGCACCTGGGGCAGCTCCTGCGGCAGCAAGGTTGGTACGTCTACCGGCGCCGTCACCACCATCCAGACTCTTTTTGATGCCCAGGTGCCGGGCTATGAGACGCTGGTGGAGAACGTCGATTTATCCGCCACCGCCGAGCCCCAACAGTAGCCTGCTATATTTATTAGATGATCAAGGCGATAATCTTTGATTGCTTCGGGGTACTGACAATTGATGGCTGGCTTAAATTCTTAGACGAGTATTTGCCGGACGGCCCGAAGCGCACCCAGGCTAAAGAGCTTAACCAGCAGGTGGACAAAGGGACGCTCTCCTACGGGGAATTTATAGCCGGAGTGGCCGATCTGGCGGGGACAGAACCTGCGGTAGTCGATAATACCATCAGCGAACACCTGCCTAAAAACGAGCAACTATTTGATTATATCCGCGGCCTCAGGCGGGATTACAAGCTTAGTATCTTAAGCAACATCGCTATGCCCGATTGGTTCCATGAACATTTCTCAGAGGAAGAGTTGGGACTTTTTGATGATCTGCTCCTATCATCTCAAGTAGGCCTCGTGAAACCCGATCCCGAAATATTCAAATTAGCCGCCAGGCGGCTGGGCGTAGATGTCAAAGAGTGCCTTTTTATAGACGACCGCGAGCCGAACGTGGCCGTGGCTGAAAGCCTGGGGATGAGCGGCATAGTCTATAAGAATTTTGAGCGGCTCAAAGAGGATTTACCGGCTATCTTGAACCGTAGCGGATGATAAGGCGGCGGGTAATCCGGCACCTGTCAATCAAGGTCCGCTGTTCCAGCTGCAGGGTGGCCGCCAGGGCGCTGGACGGCACCCGGACCACCAGCACGTCGCGCTCTACGCGCACCGTGCTGGGACTTTTATAACGCCTTAATATGAACTCTTTGACGGCGGTCACTTCGTCCGGCGGCGTGAAGTCCCGTTTGCCTAGAATATCCTGCAGTGAATCCATTATTTGAGTATAACTTGAAAATCTTATTGCCAACTGTCGGTTTTGGGCGTAATTTTAGCTTAAGCGTTAAACATACAAATGGCCACACCAGAAATCAGGGCTCAGGAACCCGAACAGCTGCATAATCCGGACTTAAGTTTGGCCGGCATAGCCGGGGCCGTAGCTATAGAACAGACTGTCGATTTCATACCGGACTATTTGGCGATGTCCGCCGAGGAGTATAAGGCGTTCGTACATTGGACGGCGCTCAGCGGCGACATCGCAGGCACCTCACCTGAGGATTTATTGGCAATCAGCCAGGCTCTGTACGCTCGTCAAAGAGAAATCGGCTCCCATACGGCCGCACTGACGGTGAGAGTATCTAATCTCCAGGCAGAACTGGCATCCAGTGATGATAAGCAAAGTATTATGGACGAAATGATTTCGGCGACCCAAACATTATCGGACCTGCATCACGAACTTATACCGATACACGATAAGCAGCGCTGGGTACGAGGCTATATTAAAGACCGCCAGCCTCAACCGGTCTAAGCTACGCCCGGTCGCAAGTTATAATTAAGGGATGCCCGAACTTCCCGAGGTTGAGACTATCCGCACCGGCTTGGCCAAATTGCTGCCCGGCCGGGTAGTTCACGATGTCCGCTACGATTGGGATAAATCATTCCCTAACGCGCCGGCCGATGTCGCCCGGTTCTTGGTGGGCGCTAAGATCGAAAAGGTCCGCCGCCGCGCCAAAGTCCTGATCATCGAGCTGTCCAGCGGCTGGGCCTTGATTATCCACTTGAAGATGACCGGCCAGCTGGTATTCGTAAGTAAGGACCAGCGGTTCGGGGCGGGGCACCCTGGCAAAGAGCTCTTAGCTGAGCTGCCGGTTAAATCTACCAGAGTAACCCTGGAGTTTACGGACGGCAGCAGGTTATTTTTCAACGATCAGCGCAAGTTCGGCTGGATGCGCCTGCTGCCGGCCATCGAGATTCCGGAAATCGATTTTTTCAAAAAGGTCGGCCCCGAACCGCTGGACGACGATTTCACGGTCGACAGGTTCATCGACCGGCTGATGCGCCGCAAGAACAGCGGCATCAAAGCGGTCCTGCTGGACCAGACGGTCGTCGCCGGGGTCGGCAACATCTACGCCGACGAGTCGTTATGGGGCGCCAAAATCCACCCGGCTACCACTGTAAATGAGATTCCCAAGACCAAACTGGTCCTGCTCTATAATTCGCTGATTGACGTTCTGAAGCTGAGCATCGCCAAGGGCGGCAGCACCGATAAGAACTACGTGGACGCCGAAGGCAAAAGGGGCAGTTACCTGAGCTTTGCCAATGTCTTTCGAAAAGAGGGCCAGCCGTGCCCGCGCTGCGGCACGCCTATCGAAAAGATAAGGGTCGCCGGACGCGGCACTCACATCTGCCCCCGCGATCAGAAACTGCCTAAATAATTACTTTTTCCAGTCGCCGGAGTTGACGCGGTTGCGGCCTTTGGTATGCCAGTCGTGCGGGTTGGATTCGTTGATCTGAGCGACTAATTTCTTAGCGGTCTTGGTGTAAAGATGGTTATCGTGCACGATTTTGCGCATCGGGGCCAGTTCATCCTGCAGGTTCGCACCGGCGGCCTTCTGCTCTTTAAGCTCCAGGTCTATCTCCAGATTGTCGGCATCTTTGACGATTTTCGCCTCCAAGGATTCGCGCTTCTCATATTCGTGGGCGATGGCCAGAAATTCTTTCTCGACAGAGGTATTGGCCAGCATATCTTTAAGCCCGAGCTGCTCATTGCGCTCTACGTACTGCCGGGAGATATAATCCACGTCGTTCGTGCGGCTCTCGGCGATATCGTGGACCAGAGCCATCTTCAGCACCTTGTTGATATCGGCGCCTTTTTCGCCGGCGGCAATCACCAGGGCCAGCCACATCACCCGGTAGTGATGCTCGGTCAAGTTGGCGACGCCCGTATTTAAGAATCGCTGCCATTGGCGGGGGACAAAGCGCAGCGTGCCGATTTCGTATAAGAACTGTAAATCCCGCTCCATACTCATGATTTTAAGATGATATCATAGCCCTATGGTAATTACTTTGACGGGAGGTAATTTTTACTCGCTGAAGCGGCGGCTCGATGAGCTGGTCAGTGGATTCGTAAAAGAATATGGCGAGCTGGCCCTGGAGCGGATCGATGCCGAAGAAGCCGAATCGTCGGCGGTCTTGGATGCCGTCCAAAGCCTGCCTTTTTTAGCCGCGCGCAAAATGGTAGTGGTCCGCGGCGCCGGCGCCAACAAAGATATAAGCGGACAGGTCGAGCAAATAATTGATTCGGCCGGCGACACTACCGACCTGATTTTCTACGAGCCGGCGCCGGATAAGCGCGGCGCGTATTTCAAGGTGTTGAAAGCCCGGACCCAGCTGGAAGAGTTCAATGATTTGGACAGTCGGGAACTGGCCGGCTGGCTGGCCGAAGAAGCCAAAAGCCGAGGCGGAGAAATAAGTTCGGCCGACGCCAATTACCTGGTGGAACGGGCCGGTACAAGCCAGGAGCTTCTGGCCAACGAGCTGGAAAAACTGCTGGTTCATGATCCGAAAATCAGCCGGGCTAACATCGACCTGCTGGTCGAAAAAACGCCGCAGAGCAAAGTCTTCGACCTGCTGGATGCCGCTTTCGGCGGCAATAAAAAGAAGGCCCTTCAGCTTTACGAGGAGCAGCGGGCCCAGAAGGTCGAACCGCAGGCCATTATCGCCATGATCGGCTGGCAGCTCAAATTGCTGGCGCTGGCCAAAACCGCCGGCCAAAGAAGCGCCCAAAATATCGCCGGCGAGGCCGGTCTAAGCCCCTGGCCGGTCCAGAAAGCCCAGAACCTGGCCCGCAAGATCGATGATAATAAACTGCGAGCAATGGTCGCCGACGCCCTGGCAATCGACCAGAAGGGCAAAACCACGATGATCGATCTGGACGAAGCCCTGAAAACCTACATCGTAACCCTTTAAAAAGGAAAAGCCCCCGCCGCGCAGGTGCGCGAGCGAGGGCAGTTCCTTCAGAGCGGGGCGGCTCACTTCTCGTTGACGAGCCTGGTCCCCTGGAGGGGATGTACGCCCGAGGTGGCGATGCGGTAGAGCGTGTAGCCGAGGACGCTGAGCAACAGCGCGCCTCCGGCGCAGCTCCAGGCCGTAGCCATCGGGGTGCCGTCGTAGACGGCCGCCGAGAGTGCCCGCCACTCGGCTACGAAGCCGCCGATGGTGGCGATAGCGCAGACAGTGAAGCGGGGGTACTGCTTGGCGAAGCGGATGAAGCCGCGGAGCAGCCACTTACCGAGCTCGACCGAGGGCTCCACGAGGAAGACCCAGATCAGCAGCCCGATGTTGGCGAGGAGCTCGCGCTTTTTCATGTCGACCCCTTTCGGTCATCTGAAGGAACGAATCCGTCTCGGTGAGGGCAGGGTTCGCGGGGCGAACACCGCTCATTCCAGAGACGTAGTGTATTATAACATAAGAGTTACAAAAATACAATACCTCCCTAGAATAATCTAAGGGGCTAACAGTCTATTTTGAAGTCTTTTTGGCGGCTGTTTTACGGGCAGCGGGCTTTTTAGCCGGAGCTTTGGCGGTCTTCTTAGGAGCAGCGGCCGGTTTCTTGGCCGTCGGTTTAGCGGCCTTGACCGGCTTAGAGCCGGCGGCTTTTGCTTTAGCGGACAGGGTAGCCTTCTGGCGGGCGGCCTTATTCTTATGGATAACGTTGTTCTTGGCGGCCATATCGATGGCGCTAACAGCGTCGCGCTGGGCCTTCTGGATGTCGGCGGCCTTGCCGCCGTCTACAGCTTTGGAAAAGACTTTTAGAGCCTCGCGCATCGTCCGCTTGGTGCGGGCATTGCGGGCCCGGGCCTTGGCGGCCACTTTGACTCTTTTTTTGGCTGATTTGATAATTGGCATAATTAACTCTTTAAATTCAGATACAATCCAGAACTATACCTAACAGGGGAGACTTTGTCAAAAAATAGTATTGCGCTTACGTTATGTAAGTGCTAATCTGAGCCTAAGAAGTTAGCTAACAAAAACCTTCTTAAACAAAAACAATATGGATCCGGCTGCAGCCAAACAACAGATAGCTGAGCGCGTTAAACAGGCCAATAATTTCTTGGTGACGGTTAACGCCAATCCGACAGTAGACCAGCTGGCGGCCTGTATCGGTTTGACTCTGCTTTTGAATAAGATGAGTAAGCACGCCACGGCGGTTTTTTCGGGCAAGGTCCCCAATGTAATCGAGTTCCTGGAACCGGAAAAGACGATTCAGAAAAACACCGACGCGCTGCGCGACTTTATAATCTCGCTTGATAAGAACAAGGCGGACAAGCTGCGCTACAAAGTCGAAGACGACGTCGTCAAGATATTTATAACTCCTTACCGGACGAGTATCAGCCAGAAAGACTTAGTGTTCAGCGAGGGCGATTTCAACGTCGAGGTGGTCATGGCGCTGGGAATCACCGATCGGACCCAGATAGACGCCGCAATCACCGCCCACGGCCGGATACTGCATGACGCCACCATCGTATCGCTCAATACCGCCGCCGGCAAACCGCCGAATGTCGGACAGATCAACTGGAGCGACCCGGCAGCCAGCAGTTTGAGCGAGATGCTTGTCAGTATCAGCGAGGCCTTCGGCACTGGGCTGATCGACGCCCAGATCGCCACGGCGTTCCTGACCGGTATCGTCGCCGAGACTGGACGTTTCAGTAATAAGAAAACTTCGCCTAAGGTCATGACCATGAGCGCTCAGCTGATGGCCGCCGGCGCCAACCAGCAGCTGATAGTCAGCAAGCTGGAACCGCCGCCACCGCCTGCGCCGCCTGCGGCACCGGTGCCTAAAGCTCCCCCCGCGCCACCCAAACCGCCCGCGCCGACCAAACCCGAAGGGATTATGGACGTCTCCCACGAAGAGGAAAAACCTGACGGCGCGCCCGTAGAGATTGGAACCACTGAAATACATATAGATGAGCAGGGCAATCTGAAGACCGCCGACCAGCTGGCGCCGGCGGCGCTGCCGGATATGGCTCCGCCGCCAGTCGAATTGCCGCCGGAATTGGCTGTGCCGCCACCTCCGTCGGCCGAAGCCGAGCCGCCGGCCGAAGAATCGCATCATGCCATGATGAGCGCTCCGCCGCTGACCTCCGAGGCGGCCGTCGAAGCCTTAGAGAACCGGCCTAATTGGTCAACTCCTTATAATCTGTCGCCGCGCGATCCTTACGACGCCATTGAAGGCCAAAGCCCGGCCCAGTCCGAGCCTAAAGACGAAGTGGCCCACGGCAAAGATATTACGCCGCCGGCTGATTTCGCGCCGGCCGCCCCCGTAGGTAATGCCCGCGACGCCGTCCAGAACGCCTTGGTCGCGGCGCCTTTCGACCCGGCCGCCGCCGGGCCGGTAGCGGCCTTGAACGCCCAGCCGATGAATCAAACGCCGTTGCACCCGCAAGCTTCGCCGCCGCTTCCGTCCGATACCCCGTCGTTAGTCTTGCCGAGCGGCCCTCAGGTCCCGATATCGACTACACCTCTTCCTCCGCTTCCTCCGCTTCCTCCGCCACCCGTCGTACAGGACGCTGAATACGTGGCCCCGCCGCCATTACCGCCGCCGCTGGTGGCCGCACCGGGCGTCGTTATTCCTCCGCCTCAGCGGTAGTTGTATATAATCTGTCCAGATGGACGGAATATTATTGATAGACAAGCCGGCCGGCTGGACATCGCATGATGTTGTGGCAAAAGTCCGGAACATATTAAAAGCTGAGACGGGGCATAAGATCAAAGTCGGCCATACCGGCACCTTGGATCCGATGGCGACGGGCTTGTTAATCCTGGTTTTAGGTAGCTATACCAAAAGAGCCGGCGAATTCAGCAAGCTGGACAAGACCTACGAAGCTGAAATCACGCTGGGCGCGGTCAGCACCACGGCCGATGCCGAGGGTGAAATCACTCAAAAAAGTGCTCATCAGCCCGGCTTGGCCCAGATCGAAGAGGTTTTGCATACATTTCTGGGCGAGACCCGGCAGGTGCCGCCGGCCTTCAGCGCCATAAAAGTGGACGGACAGAGAGCCTATAAAGCCGCCCGAGCAGGCAAAGCGGTGGCGATCAAGCCGCGTAACGTAACGATTCATGGCCTCAAAATCAGCAAGTATGAGTACCCGAAACTCGATTTCACTGTCTCTGTCAGCAGCGGGACTTATATCCGGTCGCTGGCGGTTGATATCGGCGAACAACTCGGTACCGGTGCCTATCTTTCCGGCCTCCGCCGTACCCAAGTCGGCGCGTTCAGCGTCTTAGCCGCCCTTGGCTTGGAAGAGCTGACGATGACCGGTATCCGGGAGGAACTGCTACAGGGGTTGCCAAAAGGGTAAATTTTTGTTATTATCATCTGGACTAATGATTTCTAGTGAGAAGAAGGCCGAGGTTACTAAAGACCTGAAGGCCCATGATAAAGACAGTGGCGGCCCTGCGGTGCAGGTCGGTATTATGACGGCCCGGATCGCCGAGCTAACGGACCATATGAAGAAGAATAAGCACGACTTCATGGCCCGCCGCCGTTTGCTGCAATTGGTTGGCAAGCGCAAGCGCCTGCTGAAATATATAGCCGAACAGAACGGGGACGAGTATCTAGCTTTGATCAAAAAGCTCGGCATCAGACGCTAAAGTGCCCAGACTCTGAACCGCCGGACGGCGGCTAAGCTTGTGCACATTAAAACAAGAGCTGTTCAAGGACAGAGCCACAGATATATACCGTAAGCACAAGGGCATATATTTGCACCCTGGCCTTGCAGCGGCAAGGAAGGACTATTTTATAAAATGTCAGAGATCATAAATCCCTTTGGTAAAAAGATAATCAAGGTCAGCACGCAGTTTTGCGGGCGCGAGCTTAGTTTGGAAGTCGGCCGCGTCGGTTTCAGGACCAGCGCGTCCGTTCTGGCCCGCTATGGCGATACCGTCATATTAGGCACCGCCATGGTCAGCCCGGAGGTCGTGCAGGGGATGGATTATTTCCCGCTGAGCATAGATTACGAGGAGAAGTTTTACGCCGCCGGTAAGATCAGCGGCAGCCGTTTCATCAAGCGCGAAGGCCGTCCCAGCGACGAAGCCGTGCTTATCGGCCGGCTGATCGACCGCCCGATACGGCCGCTGTGGCCGAAAGGCTACCGGCACGAAGTACAGGGTGTATCCACGGTTTTGAGCATGGACCCGGAATTCAGGCCCGATGCCATCGCCATGATAGCTATGAGCGCCGCCTTCATGCTGACCGGAGCGCCGTTTGACGGCCCGGTGGCCGGCGTGCGCATCGGCCTCAAAGACGGCAAACCCCAGGCTTTTCTAAGCGCTACCGACTTGGAAGAAGGCGAACTGGACCTTGTGGTCGCCGGCACCAAAGACGCCATCATGATGGTGGAGGCCGGTGCCCGCGAAGTATCGGAAGAGACCGTCGCCGAAGCCCTGGCTTACGCCCACGAGGCCATCCAGCCGGCTATCGACTTGCAGAACGAACTAGCTCAGAAAGTCGGAGTTACCAAGCAGGAGTTCACCCTATTACTGCCAGATGAATCAATTCAGAAGAGCGTTGACGAATGGGTAAAAGGCAAATTAGGCCCCGGACTGCGGGCGCCGTACCCGGAGCGTAACGAGTTGGTCAATACTTTGCGCGAGCGGATGCAGGAGCACTTCATCAAGGAGCTGGGAGAAGAAGAATTCATGAGCAAGAAGCGCGATTATGACGAGGCTTTTGAGATGGCCGTGCACAAGGATGTGCGCGAAGGCATCTTGAAAGAGAATGTCCGTCCGGACGGCCGCAAAACCGACGAGATCCGGCCGCTAAGCAGCGAAGTCGGGATCTTGCCGCGGGCCCACGGGTCCAGCATCTTTACGCGCGGCGTGACCCAGGCGCTGAACATCGTCACGCTGGCGCCGTTAAGCTACGTGCAGCTGATTGACACCATGGAGCGCGAAGGCGAACGCCGTTATATGCACCACTACAACGCGCCCGGCTACACCGTCGGTGAAGTCCGCCGGCTGGGCAGTCCGGGCCGCCGCGAAATCGGCCACGGCTACCTGGCAGAAAGGGCTTTGTCCGCCGTCCTGCCGACTGAAGCCGAGTTCCCGTACACCATCCGTTCGGTAACCGAGATAATGAGCCAGAACGGTTCTACCAGCATGGCCGCTACCTGCTCCAGCTGCATGGCGCTGATGGACGCCGGCGTGCCTATCAAAGCTCCGGTTTCCGGCATCGCCATGGGCCTGATGACCGACGGCAAGAAACACGTGATCCTAAGCGATATCGCCGACGCCGAAGATTTCGCCGGCGATATGGACTTTAAGGTGACCGGAACCGACAAAGGCATCACCGCCTTGCAGATGGACATGAAAGTCCACGGCTTGTCCGTAGATATCCTCAAAGAAGCCCTGATGCAGGGCAAGCTAGGCCGCGCGGCGATCTTAAAGCACATGGTGGGTGTCATTGCCGAACCGAGCAAAGACCTAAGCCCGTACGCGCCGCGCGTGGAAGCGATTCAGATTAACCCGGAACTTATCCGCACCGTCATCGGCAAAGGGGGCGAGACCATTAATAAGATCATTGCCGAGACCGGCGCCGAAATCGACATCAAAGACGACGGCACCGTGATGATTGCCAGCCCTGATAAGACCAGCATCGACGCCGCCATCAAATGGGTCAGGGACTTAACGGCCGAGCCGGAAGTTGGTAAGATATACGAAGATTGTCGTGTGGTCAGTGTTCTCGACTTCGGAGCCTTCGTAGAAATTATGCCGGGCAAAGAAGGCCTCGTGCACGTAAGCGAAATGAAAGAGGAGCGGGTGGAAAAACCGAGCGATGTGGTCAAAGAGGGTGATAAGGTTACCGTCAAACTGGTGGCTATCGACGACCGCGGCCGCCTCCAGCTCAGTATGAAAGCCGCCGCCCGCGAACTCGATAAGGATAAGAATGGCCCGCCGAGTTAGCCGCAGAAGTACCGAACAGACCTTGATGCACCGCTGGTGGGTGCGGGCGCTGATCGCCGTGATCTTCATAGGACTGGCTTACGGTTTCGCCAGTCTGGCCATAGACAGCGGCAACTGGCTCGAATACCTGGCCGCTATCCTGCTGGCGTGGTGGGGTGTCAAGCATGCCGTTCGCGCCGTACGGTTCGGTTTTGCCCGCTGATGTATGTCAAAAGCTGATAAGCAGAAACTTCTGGACCGAATTAAAGCAGATATCGTTGAAAAGAATATCTGCCCGAATTTGGCCCAAGAAGCCACGCAACTTGTCTTTGGCGACGGCAATCCCGACGCCGACATAGTTTTTATAGGCGAAGCGCCCGGTAAGAACGAGGATGAGCAGGGCAAACCCTTCGTGGGAGCGGCCGGCAAATTCCTCAATGAGATGCTGGCCCTGATCGGGCTGGGCCGCGAAGACGTTTACATTACTAACATCGTCAAGTACCGGCCGCCAAACAACCGCGACCCGCTGCCCGAAGAGAAAGCCGCATTCCTGCCATTCCTGCAGGCCCAGCTGGAGATCATCAAACCCAAGCTGGTGGTCACGCTGGGCAGGCATAGTATGGACAGCTTGCTGCCGGATCTGCAGATCAGCAAATGCCATGGACAGCCGAAGCGTTATAAAGGCCAAGTATATCTGCCGCTGTTCCACCCGGCCGCCGCGCTCTATAATGGCGGGCTGCGCCAGACGCTGATAGACGATTTTGAACGCATACCGAAAATCCTCGCGGCCATCAATTAATTAGAAATCTATTAATTCTCTAAATGAATAAAGAAAGGAAAATTTTATAGATGAATCCAAACAATAAACCTAAACCTAACAAACCGGCGCCCAAATCAAGGGCTCCGAGGAATAACAACCGCGGCCAGACGGCCACCGGCCGCAGCGTATCCCGCGGCGCGGCTTTGCGCGCCCAGAAACAGGCCGTACAGGACGCTAACCGCGTCGCTAGCCAATATCTGGACGCTTCGGCCAAGCAGATAGACAGGCCGCGCCGCGCCAACGTCATCGATGACACGCCACGGCTGAAAATCATCGGCCTGGGCGGCTTCGACGGCGGTGGCAGCAAGAATATGCTGGTCATCGAATACGGCAACGACGCCATAATCGTCGACTGCGGCAACGACCTGGGCGTGGACCTGCCGGGTATTAATTACGGTATCGCCGATGTTACATACTTAGATCAGATCAAATCCAAGCTGAAAGGCTTCGTGATCAGCCACGGTCACCTAGACCATATCGGCGGCCTGCCGCACATCCTGCCTAAATATCCCGGCGTGCCAGTTTACGGCAGCCGGTTCACTATCGGGCGGGTAGAGGAAATCTTCGAGAATTTCGGCCTGCCGATGCCGGACGGCTTTGAGCTTAAAACTGTCATCATGAATGAAACTACCCACGAAAGATTGAAGATCGGCGAGTTCTACGTGGAACTTCTGCGGGTCACGCACGCCATTCCGGGCAGCACGATGATATGTATCGATACGCCTGTCGGGCGGCTGATCAATACCGGCGACTTCAGGCTGGATCCCAACCCTTTGGACCATGAGCGCACCGATACGGACCGGTTAACTGAACTGGCCAAGGAAGGCGTTTTGATGCTGATGAGCGAAAGCACCAGCACCGAGCGGCCGGGGCGGACACCATCAGAATCGACGATCGAACAGACCATCATCGATATCATGGATAAGGCACCGGGGCGTATCTTCGTGGCCATATTCAGTACCAACGTCAACCGCATCCAGATGATCGTGAACGCCGCTGTGCATCACAACAAGAAGATCGCCTTAGACGGCCGCAGCATGATCTCCACTCTGGAGATGGCCGTCCGCAACGGGTTCATGAAGATTCCCAAAGGCACATTCGTGCCGATCGCCAGTGTCCCCAGCCTTAAGGATGACGACGTCGTCGTAGTCTGCACCGGCGGCCAGGGCGAACCTAACTCGGCGCTGGTGCGCATGAGCATGGGCGACCATAAGCACGTCAGCCTAAAAGAGCAGGATACGGTAATCATTTCCAGCACGCCGATCCCGGAAACCGGCAACGACGCTTTAGTCAGCGATATGGTCGATGACCTGATGCGCAAAGGCGTACATGTTTTTGAACACCGTACTCACGAAATCGACGATATAGGACCGCTGCATGTATCCGGACACAGCAGCCGTGATGAATATGGCGATATGATCGAGATGGTAAAGCCCAAATTCTTCCTGCCGATCTGGGGCCCGTACCACTCCAAGAAAAGGCATATCGACCTGGCTATCGAACGCGGCGTGCCGCGCAAGAACTGCTTGAACGCCGAGAACGGCGACGTCATAGTCGTCACTAAGGATAAGATGGAAGTCGAAGGCCAGGTGCCGCACGGCACCGTACTGGTAGATCAGACCGGCGCCATCGTCTCCACGATCGTGGTCAAAGACCGGGTGCTGCTGGCCGAGGAAGGTCTGGTAGCCGTGGTGCTGACCATCGATAAGAAGAACGGCAGCCTGCTGACCAGCCCGGACATCATCAGCCGCGGCTTCATCTACATGAAGGATAACGAAGAGCTGATGAACGCCTTCCGCAACGAACTGCGGCGGGCCGTACAGCAGCGCTTCAAACGAGTCGATCTGGATCGGTTCAAAGCCGAGCTCAAAGACTACGTCACACACTTCCTGTACGAACAGACTCAGCGCAGCCCGATCGTCATCCCAGTGGTGAACGTTATCGGCAGCCGGACCGAAAAAGCCAATAACGACCTCCATGGTAACAACAACGGCAGCACTACCGAGACGCCGAAGACTCCCGAAGAGATGGCATTGGAACAACAGCGCCGGTTCGCCCAGATGCGCCAGCGCCTGCTGAATCAAGACGCCCGCGTCGACTAGCGCTCGGAGTCGACGCAGTTAAGCACAGGTTTTAGCGTTGACATCTCTCCGTAAGGGGAGTGTAATCGGAATCAATCAGTCCAGCAGGGCGGGACAAAAAGTTTTTGCCCGGGTGAAAATAAAGACTGAAACAAAGGCAAATAAAATGAGCAACTTAGCACTGGAAGCTTCTAGCTATCGGCCGCCGGAAGGCTTAGAAGATTTTGGCGAACGCTACGACGAGTTCGGTAATAAAATCGTTCTCTATCTAGAGCTGGGCAAATCAGCTGTGGTGGACATACTTGCGGTACACAGAGAAGAAGGCGAAGAAGTCGTGGACGCCTTACTGTGGAGAGCTGAGCCCTCGCCGGATAAAGGAGTCGAAGCGCTTCATCACACGCCGCTCTTTGTTCCCGAGGCTGTCGGCCGAGCCATCTTCGATAAGAGAGCTGCCTAGCCTTGACACGATAAGCATAAACGTGTTATAATTACTACAACATACCAATCTGTTTTATTAGGTATGTTAAGGGGTATAATATTTAGACATGGCCAAAAAAGCAAAAAGGGGCCGGCCGCCCAAAAAGGCTGAAAAATCCAGCAAAAACAACGGCGCGTTCTGGCGCAGCCTGACCGCTGTAGCTTTGATTATCTTCGGCGTGATCTTATTATTCGGCGCTTTTATCAGCGCGCCGCTGCCGCACAGCGTCTGGCACGGCTTTTGGTGGGCGTTGGGCGCTGCCACGGTCATGGCGCCCCTGGCTCTTATATATCTAGGCCTGCTGAAGTTCATTAACGAGGAACAGCGCGTCCCGCTGCCGAACATGATCGGTACGGTTGGCTTGCTGGTATTCCTGGCCAGCTGGTTTTACGCCATGTTCTTACACGCCGATCCCAGCGGCAATCTGGTCGGCGGCCACGGCGGCCAGGTGGGGCAGGCCGTCGGTAACTTATTAGTGAATTCGCTGGGTAAGTTCCTGGCTTCGCTGGTTTTCTTCCTGTTGGCTATTTTCTCGTTCCTATTCACCTTCGCCATCGAGCCGCGGTCGCTGTTAAAGCTGTTCGCGGGCCTGAAGCCCCAGCCGCGCGAGCCCGGCGAGAGCGAAGAAGATTTAGGCGCGCTGAAGCAGAAGATGACACCGGAATTCCAGCTGCACGAGGGCGTGCCGGTTGAGCATCATGCGACCGGCCGGTTAGGAGCCGCCAGGGCCAGCGCCGAAAAAGTGGCGCCGACGGCCGCCCACGCCGCTCTGACCACCGCCAAGGACCCCGATTGGCAGTTCCCGTCGCTCGATCTGCTAAGCGTCAAGCAGGATAAGGCCGATGCCGGCGACGTCAAAGGCAACGCCCAGATTATCAAAGATACGTACTCCAACTTCGGCATCGACGTCGAAGTCGAAGGCGCCAACGTTGGCCCGCGGGTCACCCAATTCACCTTGAAGCCGCCCACAGGCGTTAAATTAACCAAGCTGACGGCTCTGGAAAGCAACCTGGCGCTCGATCTGGCTGCCACCAGCATCCGTATGGAAGCGCCGATTCCGGGCAAGCGGGCCGTCGGTATCGAAGTGCCCAATGTCCGGCCGGCGACCGTCACGCTGCGCGGTCTGCTCAGCAGCCCCGAATGGAGCGAGACCAAAGGCTCGCTTAATTTCGTGGTCGGCAAAGACATCGCCGGCGAACCGATCGTCGCCGATCTTGAGGAAATGCCGCACCTGCTGATCGCCGGCCAGACCAAATCAGGTAAATCGGTGATGATCAACACGCTGCTGGCCAGCTTCTTATACCGCAACACGCCTTCCGATCTCAAGCTGATACTAGTCGACCCTAAGCACGTGGAAATGGCGCCGTATGACGACATCCCTCATCTGTTAGCGCCGGTAGTCACAGAGCCCGAAAAATGTATCAGCGCTCTGAAATGGGCGGTAGCCGAGATGGAGCGCCGTTTAAAGACTTTCGCCGAAGTCAAACAGCGCGACATTCAAGGCTATAACAACCTGAAAAAAGAAGAAGGCATGCCGCACATCGTGATTATCATCGATGAGCTGGCCGACCTGATGATGGTCGCCAGCCGCGATGTCGAGGCCTTGATCGCCCGCATCGCCCAAAAGGCCCGGGCCGCCGGCATCCATCTGGTGCTGGCCACCCAGCGTCCGGACGCCAACGTGGTGACCGGAATCATCAAAGCCAACGTGCCGGCCCAGATCGCTTTCGCCGTCAAGGACCAGATAAACAGCCGAATCATCATTGACCAAGGCGGCGCCGAAAAGCTGCTGGGCAAAGGCGATATGCTCTATAAAACAACCGATCTGCCGCGACCGCTGCGTATCCAGGGCGCTTTGATCACAGGCGACGAGACCAACAAGCTGGCCGACTTTTTGCGCGGCCAGCGCCCGCCGAATTATGATAACGAGGTCATCAGTCAGCCGGTCCAGCTGGGCAAAGGCGGCGTGGTGGCCAGCACCGACGCCGGCGGCGATGACGATGAGACGCTGCGCGACGCCGTAGCGGTGGTCTGCGCCGCCGGCAAAGCCAGCACGTCCTTACTTCAGCGCAAGCTGCGGGTCGGCTACGGCCGGGCTTCGCGCCTGATGGATATCATGGAAGAGCGAGGCATCATAGCCATGAGTGACGGCACCAACCGGCCGCGCGAAGTATTAGTGGGCAGCCCTGAGGAAGTGTTTGGCGGAGCCACCGAAGCCGAGCCGGCGCTGGCGGCAGCCGGAGCCGCTGACCAGGGCGATGTCTACGACGAGATAGAAGTTTAATAAAAGTTTGAGGGCGTAAGCCGGGCGGCGGTTTCCCGCGCCCGGACTTTACGCCGTTTCGGTCTAGTGCTTGTTACGGAAGGCGTAGTTCTTGTTGAACTTGTAGCGGACCGGGTTCTCCAGGATGCCGATGGCTCCCTGAATACCGATGATCCAGTACGCGCCCAACCCGAACACGATTGCCAGCAGCAGAAGCACCGCCTTGTGATAGGTGAAGCAGAAGATGCCGGCAGCCAGCGAGGCGCTGCCGCTGTACCTGAAGCTGACGTGCCGGTCAGGGAAGATCCGCTTCCGGTTGATGGCGTAATTCGCCACGTCGTTGAGGAGCGTCCACGCCACCAGGAACAGCAGGCCGTGGCGCCAGTTGTTGAAGGCGAAGGCGAACAGAATCGCCGAGAACGCCCAGGAACCGGCGCTCCACTTGGCGTTCTTCTGCCACCGCTGGTCGTGCCAGAACTGCCATCTCCAGAAAAGGAGGATTGCGAGCCTGGCGCGCACTGCTTGAAGCTTGCCGCGCATGCTTCCTCCTTGCCGAAGGTTGAGGGTTAAAGACCGATGGCCGCGGGTGTTACCTACGGCTAAGCTCACAGTACTACTAATTTTAGATTAGTACAATAACTCTTTGACGCAGTCTTTACAAACAGGGGTCGACAAGGTATAATTACTTATGTAAACAACTAATTCAGGTCAGCGCATTCCACACGGCGGCTGGCCCGAGACCAACGGAAGGAGTTCTTATCAATAGCTATGAAATAGCGGTGCTTTACCACCCGGATCTTGAGATAGATCTGGCCAAGGCCGAAGACCGCATCAAAAAAATCATCGCCGATAACGGTGGCGAGATTACCAAGACCGACAACTGGGGCAAGCGCAAGCTGGCTTATCCGATTAAAAAGCAGGATTTCGCGGTCTATGTTTTCTATACGGCTAATATCCCGGCCGAAAACATCGCCAAGGTTGAACAAACATTCAACATAACAGATGAGATCGTTCGCTTCTTAATCACCAAGCCGGATCTTAAGGCCATAGCCAAAGCCGAAGCCCAACGGGCCGAAAAGGCTAAGAAAGCCGCCGAACGCGGCGACCGCGAAGAGTCCGATAATAACGACGACGAAGAATAGTACAATTGAACCAAACGAGGAGATAAGACATGGCACGAAGTTTCAATCAAGTAACACTTATGGGCAACCTGACCCGCGACCCGGAGCTGCGCACCACGCCTAACGGCGCGACGGTCTGTAGTTTCAGCTTGGCGCTGAACCGCAGCTACAAGAATTCCGAAGGCAACTGGACCGAAGCGACGGATTATATCGATATCGTCGCTTGGGGACCGCTGGGCGAGCGCGTGGCGCAGTACCTGACCAAAGGCCGCCCGGCGCTGGTCAGCGGCCGTTTGCAGAGCCGCAGCTGGGAGCAGGACGGCCAGAAGCGTAACAAAGTGGAAGTCGTGGCGAACGACGTCACCTTCCTGGGCAGCCCGGGCGGCGGCACCGGCGGCAGCGCTGGCGGCGCGGCGGTCAATACCGACGAGCCGGTTTCGGCTCCGGCCCCCAGAAAATCAAGCAAGAAAGACGAAGACGTCGTCATAGAAGACATCGGCGACGAACCGATCAATCTAGACGATATCCCGTTCTAAGATAAGGAGCATCAATGGCAAAGATATTTAAAGGTAAGACCGATGTAGCCTTTTTTGACTACAAGGACTTCAAAACCTTGCAGCGCTACGTCAACCAGTACGGACAGATAGAATCGCGCAAAAAGACCGGGCTGACCGAGAGCAAACAGCGCCAGCTGGCCCGGGCTATCAAGCGCGCCCGCCACATCGCGCTTTTACCTTTCGTAGCGAATGGCTGATTACACGCCGGCCGGTTTGGTAAAACGGATTGATACGCAAATTAATTCAATTTTGCGCAAGACCGATTGGGGCGAGGTGAATGAAAAAGGGCGCAAGGCGGTCGTGGAGCTTAGGCAAAACCTGGCCGACGCGCGGATTTATGCCGCGGATTACGAACTATCAGAGATGAGAGACGAACAATTAGACAACGCCAAAAAGGCTAAGAAATACCTGGAGCAAGTCCGCCGGCAGATTCTGCGGGCCAGCGAGTTTGATGTCTTCGGCCCCATAGACGTCGCTCACTTAAGCGCCCAGATCGACCAGTTGATAGAGGATTTGAAATGAAGGAGATAAAAATCGGTATCACCGCTTTGTATCGCCCTGAAGAATATGTGATGCACCTTCGCAAGGGTGACAAAAAACGCGGCGCTGTCGGGCTGATCGGGTTCATTGGCGGCCAGAAGCGGCCAAAAGAAACCTTCAGGCAGGCGGCATGGCGGGAAATGGCCGAAGAAACGAACTTAAGACTGCCTATAGATTCGCTGGAGCCTATGAGCGGCGTTTATAAAGTCATATCAGACCGCGACAATGAAGAGGTGGCGGTCTGGTCGAGGTTATTCAGAGTCCTGTTGCCTCACGGCACGGTCATCGAAGCCGCGAAGCCCGAAGAAGACGAGATAGTTACGGCTTCCACGCCGGATGTCATTGAGCGCTATATCGGAAAGGGCTTGCTTAGTCCGGCGACGGAGCGAGGATATAAAGATTATCTGTTAAAGGACATCCTGTAATGGCATTAAGTATAACTAGTCTGCGCAAAGGGACGATTTTCCAGCTGGACGGCGTGCCGTACAAGGTAGTTGAGTACAGCCAGAAAGTGATGGGCCGCGGCGGCTCGACCATCAATGTCAAAATCAAGAGTCTGGTTGACGGCAAGGTGCTGGCTAAGACCCTCCACGGCAGCGACACGGTAGACAGCGCCGATGTCAGCAATCGTCCGATGCAGTATCTTTACAGCGGCAGCGGCAGGTTTTATTTTATGGACCCGGGCACTTACGAACAATTCGAATTGGACGCCGACGCCATGGAGGACAAGGCCGGGTTCATGAAAGAGGGCGATAACGTCACGGCCCAGTTTTTCAATGGCCGGATCATCAATATCGAACTGCCTAAGAACCTGCCGCTGAAGGTAACTTATACCGAAAACGCCGTGCGAGGCGATACCAGCAGCGCCATAACCAAAGACGCCAAGCTGGAAACGGGCATCACCGTCAAAGTCCCGGCTTTTATCAAGACCGGCGACGTGATTTCAGTTGATACGGCTACCGGCGCTTACCGCGAAAGAGTAAGATAATGGCCCGCAACGAACACTTAGTCGTAGTGATGCTGGACCCGGCGCCGCGAGGCGAAGAGTTCGAGATCTGGGACCGGCATATCACCATCGTGCCTTGGTTCCCCTGCAAAGATAAGAAGAATTTAGACGCGGTACTTACAGGTGTCGCAAGCCGCCATCGGCGATTCACGGTCAAAGCCGGGACCTTGGAAGAGTGGGGCAAGAGGGAAAAGTATCCGGTCCAGCTGATTGAGGATGAAGGCAGCCTCCAGGCTTTGCACACGGATGTCTTTAACAGTCTGGAAAGTAACGGGTTCCCGATCCATCAGAAGGATTTCATGGGCCCGAAATATTCGCCTCATATCGCGCTTCGCAACCGGTTGCAGAAGGGCAAGGCCTTTGAAGCCGCCGAAAAGATCAAAATAAGTAATTTTACATTGGTCAAGCAGGATAGGCTGAAGGGTTCGGGCCGGATGATCAAGACGCTGGTGAAGGATTATGAGCTCAGGTAAGAAGCGGCTGGACGTGGCGCTGGCGCAGCGAGGACTGGTATCCACCCGCAGCCAGGCCGAAAGTTATATTAAACTGGGAAAAGTAAAGGTCAACGGTAAAATACTTAACAAGTCAAGTATTTTGGTCAGTGAAGATGATGCCCTGGAGGTCAGAGGGGAGGAGCAGTACGTCGGCCGCGCCGCGCTCAAACTGGCCAGCGTGGCCGATAAGTTCAAGCTGGATTTCAAAGATAAGACCGTGCTGGACGTCGGCAGCAGCACCGGCGGTTTCACCGATTATGCCTTGAAGCGCGGCGCGGCCAAGGTGATCGCCGTCGATGTCGGCACCGACCAGCTGCACCCCAGCCTGCGCGCTGACAGCCGAGTGGAGCTGCATGAGAAAACCGACATCAGAAACTTCGTAACGGATGAAAAAATCGACCTTGCCCTGATTGACGTCAGCTTCATCAGCCTCCGCTTAGTACTGCCGGCGGCGGCTAAATTGGCAGGTAAGGATACTCAGATAGCCGCGATGCTGAAACCGCAGTTCGAAGCCGACGCCAAGGATATCAATAAAGGCGTGATAAAGAATGATTCGGTCCGGCGGCGGATACTGAAAGATTTTGAAGACTGGGTAAAAAGATATTTCATCATCAAAAACAAAGCCGACAGCGAGGTGGCGGGAGCTAAAGGCAACAGGGAACGGTTTTACCTGCTGGACAAGCGGTCTGTTGACTTTTAGTCGCCAGAAGTGTTAATTTGCTTAACAGACGGCCGCCAGGCCGGTGTGAACATATGTCTAGCAAACTGTAGGCTTCCGGGCTTATAACCGTTTGGTAGGCTCACACATAGAGATTAATCACTTAGCTTGAAAGTAAGTGGCTCGACAATCTCTCAATCTGGTGGTTGTTCGCAATAAACGGACCGCTGTATGGCCCGTAGTTCCTGTCAGCTAGTAGGGAGGTTACTCCTGAAGCGCGGCACCAAAATATGTCTCTTGCTTGTGCTGGCATTGATCGTCGCGATCAGCGCCGGCTCGACAGCTCTGGGCGACCCGCCCATCGCACCGCCGACCGACCCGTCAGACGTTCCGACGGTGACGTCAACCGATCCGACGTCAACGGTGGCGGCTGTCACCTTGCCGCCATCTTTGCAGCTGGCGGCTCTTCACGAAGTGAAGGAAAAGACAGCCGCTTATCGCCAAGACGTATGGCATTGGCAGACGCTGATGGGCCTGCACCGCACCGGCTTCAGCCGGGCGGCGGCGCGGACTCACAGCCTGCCTTACGCCAACTGGATCCTGAAGGTCTGGAAGACCCGTGCCAGAACGCTGCACATCCGCGCCAAGCGCTGGATGGCGCAGCGCATGCTGTCCCTCCGGGTGTCCGTAAAGCAGTGGCGCAGCGCAATGGGAGCTAAGAGTCCCAGGCGCGAGCTGTCTGCCAGCGGGAGTCTGGAGTTCCGTTTCAACCAGTGGCGCAGGCTTGCCAGACAGACCCACGCCCAGTATCGGAATCCGCCGCAGAAGGCCAACTTCCTGTGCATCCATCGGTTTGAAGGATCGTGGACCGACCGGGATAGCGGGCACAACGGCCACTATGGCGGCGTGCAGATGGGGAAGGACGAATGGGACAAATTCGGCCGGCCCTATACGCACAAGGAGTATCCGTACCAGGCCAGCATGCTTGATCAGCTGTGGGCGGCCTACCGCTACTGGCTGGTCAGCGGCTTCAGCCCTTGGTCGCAGACCGCACCCAACTGCGGGCTGCTCTGACAGATAGGGAGACATAATTGCGAAACATCGGATCTGGGTGGCCCGCTAGCAGCGGGCCACCCACTCCACGCCGACCGGCGGCCGTCACGTCACAATGAAAATTTGCTGAATTTATAAATAAGACTGCAGTTTGGGAACGTCTTTTAGGACGATAAAAGAGTCCTTATTGGTTATCAGCTCTTTGCGTTCCAGCGCCGAGATTTCGCGGCTGGCGGTTTCCCGGCTGGCGTTTATAGAGCTGGCGATGTCCTGGTGGCGCAGTGGTACCTCTATGACGACACCGGCCTCGGTCTCTCTGCCAAAGCGGTTGGACATCGTGATTAGGAACGATATCAGGCGTTCGCGCACGGTGCGGTACTCCAGATTGAGTAGCCTTTCGGAGTGGATGCGGTACATCTCGGTAACCATGTCCAAAAGCGGCGGCAGGGCCGCCGGATGGTTATGCAGGAATGTCAGGTACTGCTGCGGGCTGATCCGCCAGACTACGGTCGGCGCCATGGCCTGGTAGATGATTTCGCGCTCCTGGCCGGTAATCGCCCAGATAAGAGGGAAGATTTCGTGCTCTTTGCGGATGATCAGCAAGTTCTCTTCACCGTATTTACTGATGTTATAAGCTTTGACCAACCCGCTCTCTATATAAAAAACGGCGCTAGGCGCCTCCCCAGGCCGAATTATGTACTCACCCTTTTTATAGGTGAGCCGAGTACCCTCCTTGAACTGGTTTACCAGGGCGGTGACCTGCCGGTCGCTGGCTAACATAGTTTAATTATCCCACAATTGCCGGGTTAATCTAGCTGTGATAAATATCATGTCTTAAGGGTGCCTAAAATTACTGCGCCGGTCCATTAAATATTTAACAATATAATCACTAAAGCGGAGGGAAGCGTATGGTACACCCAAGCGTCATAGAAGCTCGTCTGGGCAAGCTCAGATTCAAGTCCAGCCGCTGGTTCCAGGCTGAAATCTCCGAGCTCCAACATATCCTTATGGACCACGAAAAGATAATCGCTCTGGCGTGCGGACGGTATTTCGGCAGTTTCGCGCTGCTGGTGGCCACCGATCAGCGCCTGCTCCTGATAGATAAACGAGTCTTCTTTATGAATTACGAAGATACGCGCTACGATATGATTTCCGAAATCGATTTCAACTCGCAGTTTTATAGCGCCACGCTGACTGTCTTTACGGTAAGCAAGACCCATAGGTTCACTTCGTGGAAGTATAAGAACCAGTTGCGGGACATAACCAACTATATCCAGAACCGGGTGGCTCAGCTGCGTAACCACGCGGCGGAGGCGCCGGGACCCCAGCCGGCAGTCGATATACCGGCTTCCATCAGAAGGCAGGAACCGGTACCGGCGGGCGCGCCGCCGCTTGGTACAGCTTACAGCTACTCGCCGAATACTACCGATGACGGCACTAGTCCGCCGGCTTTCACCCAGCACGAGGTCGCTCAGGTAGTCGGCTCGACGGCGGTGCAGGCCAGCCACGCCCACCATTGGCCGCGGCCATTCAATCCATACGTACAAGGTTCGCTGATGACTCGCCGGCCGTACGGCGGTAGCCAAGCTCAGATCGAGTATTAGATGTTAAAGCGGAATTCGACCACGTCATCCGGCCGCATGACGTAGGTCTTGCCTTCGGTGCGGATTTTGCCGGCGGCCCGGGCCGCGGTCTCGCTGCCGGCAGCTATTAGGTCGTTATAATCCACCACCTGGGCGGCGATGAAGCCGCGCTCAAAATCGGTGTGTATGACGCCGGCGGCCTGCGGGGCGGTGGCCCCCTTTTGGATAGTCCAGGCCCGCACCTCTTTTTCGCCGGCCGTCAGGTAGCTCTGCAGGCCCAGCGCGGCGTAGGCGGCGTGGATCAGCTGGACCAAGCCGGACTCCTTCTGGCCGTAGCTTTCCAGTAATTCCCGCCGATCGGTCTCGTCCAGCCCGCGCAGCTCGCTTTCTAACTTGGCGCTAATAAAAACCGATGGAGCGGGACCGACAATCGCCGACAGCTCGGCTTTGAGCTTATCGTCATTCAGCTGGTCATCGCTTAAGTTGAAAGCAAACAGGAATGGTTTGGCGCTCAAAAGCTGAAGATCTCGGATCCGCTCTAATTCCTCGGCGTCTAAGAACGAGCCGGCCAGCTTACCTTCTTCTAATCCGGCTTTCAACTTTGAATAAAGGTCGGCGAGCGGCTTCAACTTAGGGTCGGCTTTGATTTCTTTTTCCAGTCTAGGAATACGATTATTGACGGTCTGCAGATCCGCCAGGATAAGTTCGGTATTGATGATTCCAATATCATGCTTAGGATCAGTGGATCCCGACCGCTGGACATTGTCATCCGTGAAAGCCCGAACTACTTGGCAGATGGCGTTGCAGCCGCGGATGTGCGATAAGAACTGGTTGCCCAGGCCTTCGCCCTGACTGGCGCCGGCTACCAGGCCGGCGATGTCCACGAATGTAACCGTAGCCGGCACGATTTCATCGGTCTTATAAAGTTCGGCCAGCTTGGCCAGCCGCGGATCCGGTATCGGCACGATGCCGGTGTTCGGCTCGATCGTGGCAAAAGGGTAATTGGCCGCCAGGGCGTCGGCGTCCGTCAGCGCGTTGAACAGGGTGCTCTTGCCGACGTTCGGCAGCCCCACGATTCCGATTTGAAGCGAGCTCATAGGAGTAGTTTAACAGAGGTGCTACAATAACTCCGAGTATTTGCTCTGGCGAGTAGAATTCGTATTAGGAAAATCTCCAATGGATAAAATTATTATCGTAGATAAGGACGACCAGCCGATCGCTCTGAAACGGTATGACGAGGCCGGCTACCAAGATATCCATCGGGTGTCAGCTTTATGGTTGACGGACGCTAGGACCGGCGACTGCCTTATCACTCAGCGCAAATGGACCAAGCACCATGATCCGGGCAAGTGGATGGCCGCTGCCTCGGGCACGGTCGACAAAGGGGAGACTTACCAGCAGAACATGGTCAAAGAAATTGAGGAAGAAATCGGGCTGACCGGCCTATCCTTAGCCGCGGGGCCCAAAGAATTCGTTGATGACGGCCAACATAAATTCTTTGTCCAGTGGTTTATCGCTCAGACAGACAAAGACAAAGCAGTCATAAAGATCCAGGAAGAAGAAGTCGAAGCTTACGCGTGGGTGAACAAAACAGAACTTATTAAAGATGTAACAGAAAATCCCGATAAATACGTGCCCTCAATGCGCAACGCTTTGAAAATCCTGCGCGTGCTGTGACCAATAATCCGTTTAGCGGACAGCGGCGGCTAAACCGGGCGTGAAGCCGGCCGGCACCTGCTTGGTCGTCGCGTAGTGGAAAAGGGCGGTGCGGTAGATACTGCTGCAGGTGGATAAGATAACGGAAAGAGCGATCAGCGCCAGGGCGCTGATAATTACGCCGATGAACGCCGGTACGGCCCCGCCGACGGCGATGCCCAGGATGGCCGGCACGATGCATACGATGATGCCCAGGATGCCGATAAGGCCGAAACTAAGAGAGCCTTTGACGGTATTTCCCCAAGTACTTTTGAAGATGCCGGCCGATTCTTTGACGGCCTGCAGGGGCGGCAGATCGCTGGTCACCAGCACGGGGGCGATAAAGATAGTGGCTACCGACCATACGGCGCCCAAGATATTGGCCACGATCCGGCCGGCCAGCCTGAACCTTTCGGCGATGTAGTTTAAGATCAGGCCGACGGTGGCCGCCAGCAGGGCATAGCCCAAAATCGCTTTGCGGTGCTTCGCGGCTTCCCCGCGGCCGTAGGCGAATGTCGGGTCGCCGCCTTTGAACCTATATAAAACACAGGCCGCCAGACCGGCGTTGAAGTAAATGACTATGTAATAGCTGACGATGTAAAGCAGGAATAAAAAGGCGTAATCCACGCCGCGGTTCTGATGACCGTGCATCAGGCCCCAGCGGATAGCCGCGTACAAACCTCCGACCACGATGAATCCCAGAATTGAAAAAACAGCCGAATAAATCGGGAACAGCACGAGTTCCTTATCACTTTTTAAAATGCCGTAGCTTTGTTTTAACAGGTCGCGGGCTTTTGGTTTTTGCACGGGCGCGGAGTATAAGCTTGATTCTTCCATGGCCTAATAATAGCAAGACTGTCCGCTGCGGAAAATCGAATCCTGGCGGAGGGTGTAAAATATCAATTAGCTAAGGTGAACAAGGGTTTGACTAAATAGACTAAAAGTATTAAAATATACATTCATGACACTTCTCCACAATCCGACGAGTGCCGAATTAAGACGAGCGGGCCCTGGCGCATTTGAACCTTTGGCGCCGGTTTTGGTATCGCCTGAAGCTCAAGAGATTTTTGCTGCGTATCCCGAGATAGAGGAGCTATATCAGCTGCCGGTCAATCTCTTCGACGAGCCCATTCTTACCGATGAGACTCTAAAGTCTAATGGCGTGAGCCGCGAAGAGCGCCGCGGAAATGCCCTGGAGCCCAGCCTGCATAAGGCGGCGCGGCGGGCTTTTTTATCCGCTGCGCACATCCTAGCGCCGGTAACCGATCCGGCGGACCGGGCCGCAGCTTTCCAGTTTCTGGTCCATGAATGGGAAGAAGACCGGCAGGCCCAGGCCGAAGACCAGCTTTATTTACGGATCACCTTAAATAGCGTCAACGTAGACGAAGGCGCCGCCTATATCGAAGGGGTCAATAATCATAGCCAGACAGTGCAGCAGCGGATGCTGGAAAACATCAAAGACAGCTCCGCCAATCAATACCAGCTGCTTAAGCTGCTGGCCTCCGTACAGTCCCAAGAAGCCGTAGACGACCTTGAGGGTGAAACCCAGGATAAGGACAAACAGGCCCTGCGCTGGCTGACGTTAATGGCCTTGGTCGGGGCTGATCGTCAGCATGCGCCGCTGGCGGACCTTCTGGGTAGAAAACTGGACCAAGGCGAGTTTGACCTCTACATCGCCCGCGATATGCTGGAATATGCCAGCCGTTATGATGCCGAAGGGCTGCCGCCGGAACCGGTCGCCGCTTTGAAAAGCCTGATTTCGCTGGTAGAACATTCGGCCGGTACGCCGGCCGACGGCCAGATGCTGGCGCGCATGGCGGAAGGTTTCAGTCTGGGCATGTGGCCCAAAGAACAGCAGACGGCAGTTTATAAACAGCGCAAGATAATTCTAGAAACTCTGGGCTTTCTGTTCTCGGTAGTCAACGAATACACAGCCGGCGTCATCGCGGTAGAGGGACGCGATTATAAACCCTTCCTATATAAAAGCTTCGACCAGCTGGCCGATATCGAAACAAACTCATTTATCCAGACCATACGGGCCGTAGGCGAGACCGCCGCCGGCAGTCTTAAACGCCGGAATCAGCCAAAGCCCGAAGCCGATGAGCCGAGTCACCCGGAGCCAGAAACATCGGTCGAAAAAGAGCCCATGACCCTGATGTGCGTGGACGGCCTGGGCCAGCTGCACGAGGCCGATTCCAAAGAATTCACCGACATGGTCGATGCTTATTTAAGCAAGCACGAGAATACCCCGTACCTGCGGGAAGATTTGGAGAAGATTCTGGATTATTTAACGCGGCTGAATTTCAGCAACGGCCGTATCTCGGGTCTGATTCGTGTCGCCGAGGGCTATGGCCTCGTGGTCCTTAATGGCGGTCCCGCGAAACCTTTACCTCTCTGGGAATTCAAACCCAGGGACGCCGCCGGCCTGAGTTTAAAAAGTAACGCGGCCACCCGCACCCGTATCATCCTAAGCCATATTTCGGAAACGGATAGCTTAGCGATAAGAAATATCGGCCGGCGCACCGACAGCAAAGCCCGGACCTTGAACAAGCGTTCTGGCCGCCGCCGCCGGCACTAAGCCGGCGGGTGTGAGCTTTTTCATATATCAGCCCGGTTAAAAACCTCTATAATCATGCCAATAGATTAAGGAGGGCGTATGCCGGGACTTCAGGAAGCATTCTATATTATCGCGATCGTTTTCATGGGCGTGATGTTCGTTTTGATCATCTCCGTGGTCGTGGCTGTTTTCGTGATTCGTAACAAAGTCGTCCGCATAGAAAGAGCTATTGAAGCCAAAATCAACACAGTGACGACGATCGCCGAAAAGAGCGGGGAAATCGCGGCCCTGGCCACCGGCGGCATCGTGCGCAAGGCCAAAAAAGCCATCGGCAAGAAGAAGTAAGATGTTCGGCTTCATCAAAAAAGTGTTCGGCGAGTTCGGTAAGGACAGAGCCGGACAGATGAGCGCCGCCTTTGCTTACGTGGCGATATTCTCCATCGGGCCGCTGCTGCTGGTCTTAGTCAGCATCGTCGGATTCATTTACGGTAAGAAAGCGGCCAGCGGCCAGTTGTTCGGCCAGTTATCAGGGGCGGTCGGACCAGATACGGCCCGCACTTTGCAGAACTTAGTAGCCCATACCGGCCACAGCGGCAGCGGGGTCATAGCTTTGGTTGTAGGTATCGTAGGTCTGCTTCTGGGCGCCGGCGGCCTTACCGCCCAGCTGCAGAATTCGTTCGACGTAATCCTGCGGGCCGGCCCGGATCCCAAGGCCGGCATCAAATTCACCATCTATACCAAGCTGAAAAATATCTCGCTGGTGGTAATCGCGGCGCTGGTGGTGGTGGCTTCGGTCGTCCTTTCGGCTTTGATCACCGGGCTGGGCCGCAGCGCCGGCTTGGAGATTTTGAACAACGCGGTCTCGTGGCTGGTTTTCATCGCCATCTTATACCTTATTTACCGGGTGCTGCCGGACGTATCGGTGCCGCGGTTCTTGGCGCTTAAGGCCGCGCTCATTATCAGCCTGCTGTTTTTAATCGGGAAATTTATCCTGGGCGTCATCATCGGCCATAACGGCACGGCCAGCGCTTACGGGGCCGCCGCCTCACTGGTAGCGTTGCTCCTATGGTTCTATTACACCGCCCAGATCCTGCTGCTGGGCGCCGAGGGTGTCAAAGTCTATACCCAGAATCATAAAGTGGACCTGCCGCCCAAGCGTTTCGCCGTCCGCCTGAAAGAGTTGGATGTATTAGACAAGCACGACCTGCGCGGCCGGCTTTTACATGCGTTCGCGCGAGGGTATAGGACAAAGTCGCGTAAAAATAATTAACGCTCGCTCTAGACGGACAGTAGTGATAGTCTTTACTTATAATAAAGGAGCGATTATGACAAGCGTCATTATCATGGGTCTGCTGGCCGGGTTCTTTTTTACCGGCGGGCTGCCGCACTTTACCAAGGGCGTAATGGGCAAGTCCTACCCGATGCCGATGGGGGGCATGGATTCAGCCATGGTCAGCGTGGTCTGGGGCTGGGCTAACTGGGTGGTAGCGGTGCTGCTGTGGCACATCGCACCGATGCACTCGCACCCGCGGGCAGCTTTCGTGGCTGTAGCCGTCGGAGTGCTGGTCACCGGTCTGCTGATGTCCAACATGAAATATAAGACTGGCGGACGCCGCCACGCCGAAGCCTAAGCTTCTAAATCGCCAGACGGATATTGCTTGAGCGCGGCTTCTTAGCCGCGGCCGGAAGATAAATCATAC
>Ga0207667_10000277_pt1 | contig 70730 bp, 55 predicted proteins | sample KBSCornC52_FD_184301 | JGI IMG/M metagenome (GOLD analysis project Ga0207667, IMG submission 184301) | Corn rhizosphere microbial communities from Kellogg Biological Station, Michigan, USA - KBS Corn C5-2 (SPAdes) (version 2) | ecosystem: Host-associated > Plants > Roots > Rhizosphere > Soil ... | reverse complement strand
GGTGGCGGTGCTTCCATACGAGCAATACCTCAAGCGCTTTCCCGCGTACCTGCAACAGTTGACCATGGAGAGCAACGGCAAGCATGTAACGGTATTGGGCAAAGAAGTCAATTACGATACGAGCGCCATTTACTGGGGCGAGCCCGGGACCAATGGGCAGCACTCGTTCTACCAGTTGATTCACCAGGGCACGCGGCTTATTCCTTGCGACTTCATCGCGTTTGGAAAATCGTTGAACCCGCTCGGGCGACACCACGACATGCTGCTGGCCAATGTGTTTGCGCAAAGTGAGGCGCTGGCCTTTGGCAAGACGCTGGAGCAGGTGAAAGCAGAAGGCACACCGGATTGGCTCGCTCCCCATCGCGTCTTTGAAGGCAACCGGCCGTCGAATACGATTCTGGCAGACTTCCGATCTCCAGAGGTTTTGGGCAAGCTGGTGGCGCTGTACGAACATTGCGTGCTTACGCAGGGTGTTTTGTGGCGGATCAATTCGTTTGACCAGTGGGGTGTGGAACTGGGCAAGGTGCTGGCGCAGCGGATTGTTCCGGAACTGGAAAGCGAAGGCGAGCCGGCGCTGGGACACGACAGTTCCACAAACAATTTAATTCGGAAATATAGAGGGATGAAGTAAGAAGCCCTTTGCCCCTAAAGCACGCCACTTTTTGGCGCTGGAGGCGCAAGACCTGATGGTCCTGCGCCTCTGATTTTGCGGTTAAGTTAGAGCCGGCAGATTAATAGTTCGCGTTCGTAAATCATCTCTTTGGGAAGGTGATCATGCAACGCGATAAAGAACTCCTCGTGGCCAATGACTTCTTTGCGCCACTTATTGCGATCCACTTCCTGCAACTCTTCGAATGTGGCGCGCGAGAACTTGAGGCCATCCCAGTGGATATCTTCGTAGTACGGAGTCCATCCGATGGGCGTTTCTCTGCCCTGGGCGCGACCGTGGACGCGGTCGACGATCCACTTGAGGATGCGCATGTTCTCACCATAGCCGGGCCAGATGAAATGCCCGTCCGGTGATTTGCGGAACCAGTTAACGTGAAACACTCGGGGCGTTGCGGAGAGCGAGCGCTGCATTTTGATCCAGTGCCGGAAATAATCGCCCATGTGGTAGCCACAAAAGGGCAGCATCGCCATCGGATCGCGACGGACAACGCCCGTAGCGCCGCCTGCTGCTGCCGTGGTCTCAGAGCCCATGGTTGCGCCCAGATACACGCCGCCAGACCAGTTGAAGGCCTGAAAAATGAGCGGAAGAGTTGTGGGGCGGCGGCCGCCAAAGACGAATGCGGCAATGGGTACGCCCTGTGGCGATTCCCACTCCGGATCGATGCTGGGGCATTGGCTGGCGGGCGCGGTAAAGCGACCGTTCGGATGAGCCGCAAGCCTGCCCGTCGTGCTACCGATCTCAGGGGTCCACTGCTCACCGCGCCAGTCGAGACACTTAGCGGGTGGTTTTTCAGTCATTCCCTCCCACCAGACGCCGCCTTCTGGGGTGAGTGCCACGTTCGTGAAGATGCTGTTTTTTGCCAGCGTGGCCATGGCACTCGGATTGGTCTTGGCCGAGGTGCCCGGCGCGACCCCAAAGAAACCGGCCTCAGGATTGATCGCACGGAGCTGACCGTTTTCGTCAGGCTTGATCCATGCAATATCGTCGCCGACCGTAAGGACCTTCCAGCCTTTGAAAGCTGCAGGCGGAATGAGCATGGCGAGATTGGTCTTGCCGCAGGCAGACGGAAATGCCGCGGCAATGTAAGTCTTTTCGCCGGCGGGCGATTCGATGCCCAGGATAAGCATGTGCTCCGCCATCCAGCCTTCATCGCGCGCAATGTTGGAAGCGATGCGCAGGGCAAAGCACTTCTTCCCGAGCAGCGCGTTGCCGCCGTATCCGGAACCGTAGCTCCAGATTTCGCGGGTCTCAGGGAAATGGACGATGTACTTTTCCTTGTTACAGGGCCACGCAACGTCTTTCTGGCCGGGTTTCAAAGGCGCGCCGACGGAGTGCACGCAGGGAACAACGCGTTTCTCTCCCTTGTCGATTTCCTTAAGGACGGCTGCACCGATGCGCGCCATGATGCGCATGTTCACCACCACGTAAGCCGAGTCCGTAAGCTCCACGCCAATCTGCGACATCGGGCTGCCAATGGGGCCCATTGAAAAAGGAAGCACGTACATGGTGCGGCCGCGCATGCAGCCCTGGAAGAGAGTCTTCAGTTTCTTCCGCATGATGAATGGTTCTTCCCAGTTGTTAGTCGGGCCGGCGTTATCTTTTGAAAGCGAACAGATGAAGGTGCGATCTTCAACGCGGGCTACGTCGCTGGGATCAGTGCGGGCGTAGTAGCAGCCGGGCCAGAGCTTGCGATTGAGACGCGTGAACGTTCCGGCGTCCACGAGCTCCTGGCAGAGCTTCTCGTACTCGGCCTTCGACCCATCGACCCAATGAATTTTCTCGGGCTGAGTAAGGTCCGCCATCTTCTCCACCCAACGGATTAAATGCCTGTTGGTGGTCGGATAGTGGGAGGAAGAATGAATCAAAAAATACCTCCTGTTTATTGCGTTCGGTATACGTCTAAGGTAGCATTCCGAGGCCTGCCGGACCTACACGCGGGACGGCCCAAACGACCGAAAAAACTGACGCTTTCGCGAGCGATCAGGCTGATAAGTCACTTAGATGCAAGTTCGCGACGAGTTGGGGCCATCAGGTCGTGTTCTAAAGGGGTGAGCGCTTAAGATCGGCTTCGATGCCGGCCTTGATGTAGCCATACCCGGCCTGAGAAAGCGGATGCAGAAAGCAAAGGTCGCATTTGCGCGTAACGACTCGGAGAGCGCGGGCCGTCGGCGGTTGCGCGTTGCAGCTTTCGTTCGTTTAGGCATCGAGAGCTTCGGAACGGGAGAGCCTAACCCGGTGCGGTAAGGCCAACTTCATCAGCGGGTATCTAAGTAGATATAATTTCGCATTTTAACTCGCGGTAAACCTACCGAGTCAGAAACCGAAAGGGAAGTTTTATGACTTAGGCTTCTAAGCATAATGCGTTCAACTACTTAACCAAATGGCTTTGAGTATTTCTAGCTTTGACATAAAGCAAGATAACGTGAAGATCCATAGTAAAACGGTTTTTCAGCTTAGCTGATCACGGAGTAAGCGGCTCACCTCTCCCAACTATCGTCAGTTATCCTACACAAAATCATCAACTTGCACCGGTTCCCATTGACAGTGATCGCCATCACCCCATGGACCGACAAATCGGACGATTCTATTGACAGGTTCGAAGCTTTAGGGCGATGATTGCAGAACTGAAGAATATGCATCTTTAGGCAACGGTCCAAGGCTCAGTGCGACCGAACTATCTCGAAACTCTTCTAACCGAGAGCTTTCGGGTTAGTGAGGATTCGTACGGGCTGATTTCCTTTGTCTGAACATACAACACCGATACATAGAAATGTGTTGTGGGTCAATTGCATAAGTTCAGACTTATCCATCGGGATATTTTGCGCTATGCGCATGTAATCCGATTTAGGGCCGCATCAAAGCGGCGTTTTGCGGGGCACGATCAAGCCTGTAAGCGCCCTTAGATCGAAAGGTGATCGCAAGTGATTGCGGAAGTGAATTGGAATGCCATCGGGTCGCAATTGATTCTCGCCCGAGAATCAACCTGGCCCTATTTGTTTCGGCATGATCGTCCCGGTAATCAACAACAACTCGGCCTGACCGCGCCAGATCTCAGCACGTCAGAACACACATGCTTCATCACAGCGTGTTGGGGGCGGCGGAACGAGCAAACGTTTTCGTGGAGACGAAACCATGAGTTCAAATTCGATGCAAACTTTGAAAGGACTGCGCAGGCAGGGATTCGGAGCGTTGTTGCTGTTCCTGATCGCTTTCGCCCTTCTCGCAGTACCTCGCGGATGGGCGCAGGACAACGCGGCCATCTCGGGTACAGCTACTGACGCCAGTGGAGCTGTAGTCCCGACCGCGACCATTACTCTAACCCATACAGGTACCGGCGTTGCCAGGGAAGCGACGGTCAATTCTGTCGGAGCTTTTCGTTTCGGCAACATTGCGGCCGGGACGTACACCATGACTGGAACCGCAGCTGGTTTCCAGAAGTTCTCGAGGACGGGCATTGTTGTCAACGTCGCCCAGAGTCTTGAACAAAACGTCACATTCACAATCGGCAGTGAATCGCAGACCATTACCGTGCAGGCAGATGCTCTGCAGGTACAAACGGAAACCAGCGAAGTGAGCACTCTGATCAGCGGTGAGCAGGTTCGGCAGCTCGCCACCAACGGCCGTAACGTTGTGCAGCTCGCAGCGCTCGGCCTGGGTGTTTCAAATAACCTGCCCGCATTTGGCGGCATCGATGCTCTGACATCGGCCAACGGCATCAGCTTTAACGGCCAGCGCGTAGCACATAACGTCTACCTCATCGACGGAGCAGAGCAGAATGACCGCGGTTGCGGCGGCTGCTTCATGAACCTTCCATCGCAGGATGCCATCGGCGAATTCCAGACGCTCAGCTCGAACTACCCGGCTGATTATGGTCTTGGTTCCGGCGGCACCATCGTCATGATGATCAAGTCAGGTCAGCGGCAGTATCACGGAACTCTGTATGAGTTCAACCGCAACACCGCTTACAACGCCAACGATTACTTCCTGAAGCAGGCCAACCCTGTTAAGGAGCGCCCGACCTTCCAACTGAATATTCCAGGCGGCAACATCGGTGGCCCCCTCTACATTCCTCACGTATACAACGAAGCCAAGAACCGTACGTTCTTCTTCTGGAACGAGGAATGGCGCAAGATGATCAAGGGCAGCCCGCCTTCAGTCTCAAACGACCTGTGGAGCAACAATTTCCCGAAGCTCGGACAGGACTACAACTACACTCCGCAGGGCGACTCCAAGGACATCCCGATCGTTCCCAACCCGGTCGACGGCAATGGGAATTCCACCAATGCCACCTTATATGGCAAAGAAGTAGCACTCGGACTGACCCCCGGCTCACCGTTCCCGTACAACTCGGCCACCGGGACCTACAACATTCCACTGGCGATGATGGACCAGAATATGATCCGTCAGATCAATGCGGTGTTCCCGAAGCCGAATACCTCTTGTGATGCTACAGGTGTCTGCAAACAGTTCATTGTTTCGATCAAGCAGCCTGAGAACATCCGCGAAGATGTGGTTCGAATCGACCACGCCATCAACAGCAAGTTTCAGTTGATGGGCCACTACCTGCACGACGCGATGGATAACACGTACTTCCCGCCACTGTGGGCCGGTAGCCTTGCGACCGTCGGTACGCTCATGCAGAACCCCTCGTACACGGCAGCTATCAAGCTGACGCAAACCTATTCATCGTCGGTTCTGAATGAAACAGCTTTCTTCTACGCCGGCAACAAGATCCGCTTGAGCCCACTTTCCGCGTCCGGTGTGGACATCTACCAACCGGCTGGATGGACGGCAACCAGTCTGTTCCCGTCATCGAATCAGGCCGCTATAACGCACGGTGGAAAACAGCCCATCTTGCCGGCCATCACACTTAACGGCACTCCACTAGGCGCAAACTGGAACCCGTCTTATTTCCCGTGGAAGAACGGCTATGAGGGCTTCCAATATCGTGATGATCTGTCCTGGACGAAGGGTCGCCACCAGTTCAAATTTGGTGCGGGCTGGCTGCATACCTACAAGAACCAGGAATTGCAGGCCAACACCAACGGTACCGCAACCTTTGACCAAAACGCGTTCTCAAAGGACGGAATTGTCAACACCATGATGGGCATGGCTGCAAGCTGGAACCAGCTCGAGTATCTGTACGGCAAGAACTGGGTCAACAACAACTACAGCCTTTATATGATTGACAACTGGCACGCGAGTCCGCGGTTGACCATCAACCTGGGCCTTCGTTACGACGCACTGCCGCACGCGTTTGAGCGCTACAACAAGTTCTCAAATTTCGTGGGTAGCTCGTACAACACAACTTTGGGCAACCCGATTCAAGGCGATGGAACTCTTGATCCGAAGCAGCTCCAAACATTCGGCACCGGAACCGAGAAGTTCTATCTGAACGGCATCCAGGAAGCGGGAGTCAATGGTTTCCCGAAGGGGAACGTTGAGAACCGTTACTTTACATGGCAGCCGCGTGTCGGCTTCACCTATGACCTGTCCGGCACCGGCAAGACCGTGCTTCGCGGCGGCGCTGGTCTCTTCTACGAACGCACTCAGGGCAACGACGTTTATAACGCCGCTTTGAATCCACCGTTCGCCTATCAGCCTTCACCGACGAACGTGTTCTTCTCGAACCCGAACACGAGCGTCAACACTGGAGCAACAGGAACAGCGTTGTATCCATCGAGCTTGACGGCGATCAAGTACAACTATCCGCCTCAGGGCACCCTAAACTGGAGCCTCGGTATTCAGCACCAGTTGATACCGTCCGTGATCGCTGCGCTGCAGTATGTTGGCTCTTCGGGCTGGGACCAGAACGACAATCGCGCCATCAACACCCTGCCTTTGACAAACAACTCGAACAACTCTTGGTCGACGGCCAATTCTGCGAATTCGTTCAACACGCCTAAGCTTGCCGACAAAGTTACCGTCGATCCTCGTTGGGTCACCGGAAACCACTACTCTGATCGGTATGCAGTCCAGAGTGGCCAAATCGTTGCTAACAAACTCCGCCAATATCCGGGGTTTGGCAGCATCACCCAGGAAGAAAACCAACTGAACTCTATGTATCAGTCGCTTCAGGGTGGCGTACGTTTCGAAAACAAGTGGGGTCTTACCACCCAGTTGGCGTACACCTACTCACACCTGATCGATACGCTATCGGGAACGGGCGATTTAGGGGCCATTCCGAATCCCTTCAATTCTGCTTACAACAGGGGCTCGGGCGGATTGGATCGCCGTCACATCTTCAACGCTAGTTACGTTTATGCGCTTCCGTTCGCGAGGCACAGCTCGAACGTGGCCTACCGGACTATCGCTGGTGGATGGGGCATCTCGGGCATCACGGTTTTCCAAAGCGGTCTGCCTCTGAACATCAACTACAGCGGTACGGATACCCTTGGATTGGGCGGCGGCACTAGCAACCGTCCGGACCTGATAGCCCCAATCACCTATCAGAAGGTGCAGAAGTCCTGGTTCAGCACCAGCTCTTATGCTGATCCGGTGGCACCGTGGTTTGGTGGTCCTAACCAGGGCTGGGGCAACGCGGGTAAAGACAACGTTCGCGGGCCTGGCCTGAACAACTTCAACCTGAGCTTGACGAAGGCCATCCAGCTCACCGGACATGAAGGCCCGAACATCGAACTTCGTTTTGAATCGTTCAATACGTTCAACAAAACGCAGTTCAGTGGTGTCAACGCCAACAACCATGACGGCAACTTCGGTCAGGTCACCTCTGTATACGGCAACCGTACTCTTGAACTGGGTGGAAAATTCCACTTCTAATCAATGAGTTGTAACTAACCTTTGGGCGCGGCAGTTTTACTGCCGCGCCCATCGTTTTTGGCGCATCGCCCCAATCCGTTGCGTCCAGTAGCTTTGAGGCGAGACAATAAGTGCAGAGGGAATTGAGTGCGCCTTCCGGTTCGAGTTGGTATATGTCTGGCATTGCTTCCGGGCTTGTTCTGCTGCTGGGGACAGTCGACGGCTCTCACCGCGGATCACCGCCAGAATGCCATACAGCTGCAGGAATCGGGACGCTTCTCTGAAGCCGCAACTGAATGGCGCATCTATCTTAAAACGCACCCGGAAGAAGCTGAAGCGAATGCAGACCTCGGATTGGTGGAGGCGCGGCAGGAGCACTACAAGGAAGCGATTCCTTTTTACCGCAAAGCCTTGGTTCTCGATCCCCGCATGTCCGGAATCCGGTTGAATCTTGGGCTGGCGTACTTCAAGACAGGTGCCATGAAGGACGCAATCCAGGCATTCACTCCGCTGCTCAAGAGCTTGCCGCCCGATTCACCCGATCGTGTGCGCGCGGCAACGTTGATCGGCCTCTCGCATTATTCAGTAGGCGAGTATGCGGCGGCCATCCCTTACCTCAGAACGGCGGCGGACAAGGACCCGCAAAATATCCTTTATCATTTTTCGCTCGCAGAGAGCTGCTTGAACGTGAAGCAGTATCAATGTGTGCTGGATGCGTATCAGGACCTTTTGAAATTGAACGCCGAGTCTGCGGCCGCCGACATGCTTGCAGGGCAAGCTTACGACGAAATGAAGAACACAAACGGCGCAATTGAGCAGTTTCGCGCCGCTACTAAAGCCGATCCTAAATGGCCGAACGCACACTTCGGGCTTGGCTATCTGCTGTGGACGCAGAATCAGTGTGACGAGGCGTCAAAAGAGTTCCAGGCCGAATTGGAGATCGTTCCAGAGAATCCCCAGGCCATGACGTTTCTGGCGGACTGCAAAGTACAGCTTGGCAAGCCGGATGAGGCGATGCCGTTGGTCGAAAAAGCGCTGAACATCGATCCGGGTATCGCCCGAGCGCACATGAATCTCGGAATCATTTATCAAGACCAGGGGCGGCAGCAGGATGCATTACGGGAGCTCACAACGGCTGTAAAACTGATGCCGCAGGACTCTAATATTCATTGGCGGCTGGCTCGCCTTTACCAGGCAATGGGCCGCAGAGAAGAAGCCAAAGTGGAATTCGAAAAAACCAGCAGCCTGAAGAAGGCGGAGAATGACACTTTGTTCACCAAGCTGAAGGCCGCCCAGCAAAAAGGCGGGGCAGCCGTTACTCCTCCTGCTTCGGCTGAGTCTAAATAGACAGGATCCAAGGGAATGGGCGCGCGCCAGTACCTCAGGAGCGCCCCTAACATCATCTCGACTACAATTGTGCGAAGAATTCATACAGATTACGGTGGTCAAATCATGCTGACATCCGAGTCGGAAATATTGAGACGCGGAGCGTCTGTCTCAAGATCAGGTTTGCTGCGGCACCAGCGTTTTGGTATGCGGCGGCAATGGCCGGGGGCACACGCGTTCCTTGCGCGATCCTGCTGCGCCTTCGTGACCTCGCTGTTGGTATTGGCCGCCAGCGCAGCATCTTCACAGCAGCCCCCGCTCCCGGCCGGCGGAACCGGCCAGCAGGGTCGCAGCGCAGGCGGAGGTATGGCTAACGCCGGGCCACAGAAAGCTGAATTCGACAACCAGCATCGCCCCATCACCGCTGGAGGATTCGTTAAAGAAGGGCCGATCATCTTTGAGGATGTTGCCGAAAAGGCAGGTCTGACAAGCTGGCACCACAAGGCCGGTACGCCTGAAAAGAAGTTGATTCTTGAAGCGAAAGGTCCGGGCGTTTGCCTCATCGATTTCGACAACGATGGCTGGCTCGACATTTACCTTGTGAACGGCTCAACTTACGAGGCGCTTGCAGGCAAGGCAGAGGCTCCGCGTGCGGCGCTCTTCCGCAACAATCATGACGGCACGTTTACCAACGTCACAGATAAAGCCAGCGTGGCGAACAGCCGCTGGGGATACGGCTGTGCGGTCGGCGATTTTAACAACGATGGCTGGCCCGATCTGTATGTCACCAATTACGGAAAAAACCGGCTGTACAAAAACGATCACGACGGGACGTTTAGCGATGTTGCCGAAACTGCGGGAGTCACGATCGGCACATGGTCAGCAGGTGCCACTTTCGGCGATTACGATGGCGATGGTCGTCTCGACTTGTTCGTCGATGGCTACCTCAAATTCGATCCAGACAATCCGCCTTACTCCGGCTCGAGAATTGTGGGGTTCGGCTATTGTCAATATCGCGGCGAGCCGGTGATGTGCGGTCCGCGCGGGCTTGTGGGGGAGCAGGATCATCTGTTCCACAACAATGGCGATGGAACGTTTACGGATGTGAGCAAGAAACTCGGCGTCGACGACCCTCAGGGCTATTACGGTCTGGGTGCGCTGTTTGCCGATGTAAATAACGATGGCAAGCCGGATCTGCTGGTGGCGAACGACTCCACGCCAGCCTATCTCTACATGAACAAGGGCAATGGCACATTTGAAGACGCGAGTTATTTGAGTGGCTTTGCATTGAACAATGACGGCCGTGAAGTAGCGAACATGGGGCTTGCGGCGGGCGACTATGAAAACAATGGCCACCTCAGCATCGTAAGCACCACCTTTGCTGACGATTACAACGTGCTCTTTCAGAATGACGGCACCGGATTCTTTACGGATGTGAGTTATCGCGCGGGTATTGCGGTTTCAGCGATTCCGTTTGTCGGTTTCGCCGATGGCTTTCTTGACTACGATAACGACGGCTGGAAGGATCTGCTGATTATTAATGGCCATGTGTACCCGATCGTCGACCAACACCCGGAGTGGGGCACAAGCTATGCTCAGCGTCCTCTGCTCTATCAGAATTTGAAGAATGGCAAGTTCTCGCTGGTACCTGCGGTGGAAGGAACTGGACTTGCCAAAGTGAGTGTGGGCCGCGGCGCAGCTTTTGGGGATATCTTCAACGACGGAAAAATCAGCGTAATAGTCAACAACATGGATGGAGTTCCAATTCTGCTGCGCAACGTGGATGCAGACCATCACCACTGGGTGGACTTGCGTTTTATCGGCGGACCCAAGAGCCCCCGCGATGCGGTTGGAACCACCGTCTATCTGACGGCAGCAGGAATTCGGCAGCGCGGAGATGTCTTGAGCGGTGGAAGCTATCTCTCATCGAACGACATGCGTGTTCATTTCGGTTTGGGCGACAGTGACCAGCCAGGAACCCTGGAAATTCACTGGCCTTCAGGTGCGAAAGAAACCATAAAACTCCCAGCAAATGATCGCATCTTCACGATCACGGAAATGCAAGGAATCACCGGCGCAGTCTGCGGTGATGCTCCGTGTGCTACTGTCGCTGCAGCGCCTGCTCATAAGAACTGATGGATGGGGCGTGTTTCAGATTTCGCGCCGCCCTCAATCGAAGATCTGATCCGTTTGAGGTCCACTCGTACAGTGGACCTCCGAATTTTGCAGTTTGACGATGGTCCGACCAAATTGTAGGATGATGCGGACGCCCAGCTGCAAGCGAGTGGCCCCTAACACTCGAAGGATCAAAATCTCATAGAGGTCAAGATTTCCGAAATGTTTGAACGTCGTGGGATCGCGTGGAGTATTGGCTTTGCGGCGGCGTTTGCCTTACTGCCGATTCTGAATGTGCTTGGCACAACGCACAATTCGGGCAGGGCGAACACCGGACATAATAGCGATTGGGCAACCTACAACGGCTCGCCAGATAACCTGCATTACTCCCCTCTCAGGCAAATCAGTGTCAGCAACGTTGCGCAACTTCAACCTGTCTGGCGCTATGACACGCACGAGAAGGGCGGGCTTGAAACGCAGCCGCTGGTCGCAGGCGGAGTGCTGTATGGCTATACGCCGCGTCAGGAAGTGTTCGCGCTGAAGGCGGCCACTGGCCAATTGTTGTGGAACTTCAACTCCGGAGTTGGTGCGACGAAACCGGAACGCGGGCTGGCGTATTGGACTGACGGCAAAGTGGAGCGGATTCTCGCCGGCATCGGCCACTATCTTTACGAGCTTGATGCGAGTACAGGCAAAACAGTCGCTGAGTTCGGAAAGGATGGCCGCATCGATTTACGCGAGAACCTGGGGCGGGATGTTGAGACGATGTCGCTCTACATCTCGAGTCCTCCATCTATCTACAAAGACCTGGCTATTGTGGGTGACGGCACACCGGAATCGCTGCCTTCACCCCCGGGCGACATCCGTGCTTACGACGTGCATACAGGAAAGATGCGTTGGATCTTTCATACCATTCCTCATCCCGGCGAGTTCGGATACAACACCTGGCCGAAGAATGCCTGGAAGACGAGCGGCTCCGCGAACAATTGGTGTGGCATGGCGCTGGATACTGAGCGCGGGATCGTTTATGTTCCAACCGGCTCGGCGGCGACGGATTGGTACGGGGCCGATCGTGTGGGCGATGATCTTTTCGCGAATTCGTTGATTGCCCTCGACGCTGCGACGGGAAAACGGCTGTGGCATTTCCAGGCGGTGCATCACGATCTTTGGGATCGCGATCTTCCATCCCCGCCAACACTGGTGACAGTGCGGCGCGACAACAAAGATGTGCCGGCAGTCGCGCAGACGTCAAAGCAGGGTTATTTGTATCTGTTCAATCGTGTAGATGGAACACCGTTATTCCCGATGCAAACCAACAAATATCCGGCGAGCACGGTGCCAGGTGAGGTCGCATCTCCTGTGCAGACTCTGCCGACCAAGCCTGCCCCGTTTTCACGACAGCGGCTGACTGAAGAACTGCTGACGGACAGAACGCCACATGCTCATGAGTGGGCTCTGCAGCATCTCCGCTCATGGGTGAGCGAAGGCCAATTCGTTCCGAATCGCGTGGGCAAGAGCACCGTGATGTTCCCGGGCTGGGATGGTGGGGCTGAGTGGGGAGGCTCGGCATACGATCCCGACACGCACATCCTGTACATCAACGCGAACGATGTTGGCTTAACCGAGTCGCTGGTGAAACATCAGGGCGGAACAGAAGGCGCATCGATCTATCAAGCACAATGCGCCGTGTGTCACGGACAGAACCGGCAAGGAATGCCGCCAAATGCGCCCGCGCTGGTCAATCTGCAAGAGAAGCTGACAGATAAGCAGATCGAGAGCATTGTCGAGCATGGACGAGGACGCATGCCTGCGTTTGCAGGCCTCTCGGCAGCAGACCGTCACGCCGTAGCAAGTTTCGTACTTAGCGGAACGGGCGGCAGCACGAGCAATTCCGATAGCAAAACGACTTACGACACGACGGGTTACCACAAATTCCTCGACGAAGAAGGCTACCCGGCGGTGAAGACGCCATGGGGAACGTTCAACGCGATCAATCTAGACACCGGCGAGTATGTTTGGAAGGTTCCATTCGGCGAGTACCCTGAGCTGGTCGCACAGGGGCTGGGTACAACTGGATCTGAAAATTACGGTGGTCCGGTCGTAACGGCCGGCGGTGTGGTGTTTATTGCCGCAACTGTGGTGGATAAGAAGATTCGCGCTTACGATAAGCGAACCGGCAAATTGCTTTGGGAATATCTGCTGCCGTATCCAGCGAATGCTACGCCGGCAGTGTATGAACTCAATGGTCGAGAGTACGTTGTAATCGCTTCAGGTGGAGGCCGCGATCCGCAAATCCCCACCGGCGGCGTTTACGTAGCTTTCGCATTGCCGGAGTGAGAAAATCGCATTTGTGCGTTTAGACTGATGCCCCGGGATGTACGCTTTCCGCCAAGCGCCCGGCTACCCGCTCCTGATTACGAAGTCGGGCAGCATCCACCAGCATTTTTCCGGCCCAGCGATACACGTTGAATTGAGCCAAGAGCGAACGCATCGACCTCATTCGGTCCTGTTGCTCTTCCTCAGGCATCAGCAGCGCAGTCGCCAATGCTTCACTACTTGCTTCAAGGTCGTAGGGGTTTACGATCAGCGCCTCCGTCAACTCGCGAGCCGCTCCGGTGAACTCGCTAAGAACGAGTACGCCTTTAAGGTCTGTCCGCGCCGCAACAAATTCTTTGGCGACCAGATTCATGCCGTCGTGAAGGCTGCTCACATAACACAGGTGTGCGGCACGAAAGAAACGAAAGACCTCAGGAGGTTCATGATGAGATCGCAAGAGCAGGATTGGCCGATAGTCGCCACTACCAAATCGCAAGTTGATACGTGCTGCCAGGTTCTCCACGGCCTCATTCAGTTCCTGGTACCGCTCGATTTTCGTACGGCTGGGCGCTGCCAACTGCGCGAAAGTAAATCGGCCGCGGAATTCCGGGTACCGTTCCAGGAGGCGTTCCACTGCGAGCAATCGCTCTTCAATGCCCTTCGTGTAATCGAGGCGGTCCACTCCAACACCCAGCAGTGCATCAGGTTTGAGCCCCCAATCACGCCATATTTGCGCTCTGCAAATTTCCGGACTGGGCGCGGTTTCAGCCCAGTGATTCGGCCATTCAAGAGAGATGGGATATGGGCGGACTAAAGTACGTTTCCCCTGCATGACTACAGCGTTGCTCTCGCGGTCAATGCGGGTTTCAAGATAGCGATCCACTGAATCCAGGAAGTTATTGCAGTGGAGCTGTGTATGAAATCCGAGAATGCTGCTGCCTAGCAGCCCTTGCAGCAATTCATTGCGCCATGGGCAGATACCCATGCGTTCGGCATTCGGAAAGGGGATATGCCAGAAAGTGATGACAGTCGCCGAAGGTAAACGCCTTCGAATCATGGCAGGGGCAAGAGCAAAATGATAATCCTGCACCAGAATGACCGGATCAGCTGAATCTACTTCATCGCAAACCGCATTCGCGAATTTCTGGTTCACGGCGCGGTAGTATCTCCAATCTTCGGCGCGGAAGATCGGCCTGGCATGGGCAACATGGCAAAGCGGCCACAAACCTTCGTTTGCAAAGCCATAATAGTATCCCTGTTGCTCGTCTTCTGATAACCAGACACGGCGAATGCTATAAGACTCCTCGCCCGGGGGGACACTCACGCGATCTCGTCTATCAACTGTTTCGCGGTCGGCGCTGCCGCTTCCATGGGCGACCCACACGCCAGAACAGGCACGCATTACCGGCTCCAAGGCCGTGACCAGTCCGCTGGCAGGATGCTGGATTTCGATATGTTCCTGATCAGTGCGCTGATGGACGTACGGTTCGCGATTCGCCAGAATGACGATTTTTTGGCCGTGCAGATGCTGGTTCAGGGTTGATTTCAGCCTCCCTGGCGTCCACTGTCCTGGAGCATCTTCCTGCTCGGCAGAGATTCGGCCAATCAGTTCCCGCATGTCGCTCAGTATCGGCTGAAATTCGCGGCTTTGTTTGCCGCCGCCGCGGAGCAGCTTACGCAATTCGAGACCCCAGTCATGGCGTGCTCGCCTGGCCACAATCAAAGGGACTCCGAATGCAGTTACTGCCAGAATGGCAAAGATGATGATCAGGAAAGTGCGAGCTCTTGCCTCGCGCCGGTCAATATAGCTCAAATCCTGAACCATCGTCAGAAAGCCAATCTCCTGGCCTGAGTACAATACGGGCATTGCACTTACTTGAACACGCCCTGTGGGGAGCGTCGCGACCCTGCTCCAGTAATGGAACGGCTCTTCCGGGTTTCTCCTGTTCAGATCGGCAGCCCGGACCCTGGGCCCGACCTCAACACAACCGAAATCCTGCGGAAATCCCGTAGTACTTGATCGAGCACTTAAATCTTGATTGCAAGCCTCCACAGCAATGACGCGTTCGTCGCGCCTCATTGCGGCTAATTGCGAATCCAGTTCGGCAGGATCGTTCCAGACATTTGCAACGGAATGAGTTGCGGTCGTGAGCACCAGATGCGCACGGGACGTGACATCCCGTTCAAACCACTCCCGAGCCGTAGTTTCTACTACGCCGGAGGCGGCCCAGGCCAATAAAGCCAAACCAACGATCAGGGCCAGGATCACTCGCGCAATGCGTGGCATCTTAAAACCAGATTACGCCTAGTCGGTGGCGTTGGCACCACTTGTAATCTAGTTGTAATTCAGAAGATTTACACTTGACTTTCGAAAACTCGCACCCTAATACTTGCTTACTGCTCCGGCTCTTCCCTTCTCCCGCCGGGGTCCCGAACAACTTCTTTCGTCGTTTGTAAGTGGAGGTCACCACCATGCGTCCAGCGTTCCGCCACGCTTTCGTGAGCGCATTTTTGTGTCTTGTCACCTTCAATGCCCAAGCGTGGGCAAAGTCTTCGGTCACCTCCATTGAGAATCATGCGAAAGCCCTCTTCGAGGAAGGAAAGTATGCTGAGGCCTTTTCCCTCTACCAGAAGGGCGCCCAAATGGGCAGCCCGGGTAGCGAGACCGCCCTGGGGTTCATGTACGCCACAGGAAAAGGAACCGAGAAGAACCCGGTTCTCGCCCTCGAATGGACGAACAAGGCCGCCGAACAGAACGATCTGGAAGCGCAGAACATACTTGGGTACATGTACCTTAACGGCTTGGGAACTGCGAAGGACTATGCTCGTGCTCTCATCTGGTACGGCAAAGCAGCGCAAAAGGGCAGCGCGATAGCGGAGAACCATCTTGGGCTCATGTATTGCCGTGGGCAGGGTACTGCACAGGATGGCCTGCAGGCGGTAGCGTGGCTCTCACGCGCAGCTGAACAGGGAAACGTAGATGCGCAGAACAACCTGGGATCGATTTACGCCACTGGTACATGTATGGCACAGGACTTTGCTCATGCATTCATCTGGTACGGCAAAGCCGCGGAACAGGGCAACGCCATCGCAGAGACCAATCTAGGTCTTATTTATTGCCGCGGGCTTGGTACCGCACGCGATTATGCGAAGGCATTGGCCTTGTTCTCACGAGCAGCTGAGCAGGGATATGAAGACGCGCAGAATAATTTGGGATCAATGTATTTGACCGGAACGGGCGTGGCGCAGGATTACGCCAAGGCTCTCGAATGGCTCAGCAAGGCGGCCGCCCAGGGTTCGGCCATGGCAGAAAGCAACCTGGGATTAATGTATTTGAAGGGCCTGGGTGTCTCACCCGACAAAGCGAAGGCGCGTGAGTGGCTGCAGAAAGCCGCCCTGCAGCAGAACGCAAGTGCGAAACAGTGGCTGGCCGCTATGGACCTGCAAACCACACCCTCCGTTCAGAGCGCGTCCCTCAGCGCACAACCCGCCGATCGCATGCATGACTAGTTCCTGAACAAGGCAATTGCAAATCTTCACCAAGGACAATAAGCCGCCAGTGGAATTCTCAAGCGGGATTCCACGCCGGCTTTCTGTTTGGGCTCAGGGCTGCGCGCCCGGCGGTACCAGCAACATGAGGGAGTGCGGCACTACTTCAAGCTTTACCGGCAGCATTCCAAGCACTTCCCCGTCCGCCTCCACAAACAATTCTTCCTTGCTGCCCGTGCAGGGGCGGCACTCGATCGATGTCGCTTCCAGCAGTTCCACTTCCCTTGAAAAGGTCTGCCGCTGCGCAAACACAGCCAGCATGAAAAGGATGTAGTGGAACCGGTTTCGCGTCTTGAAGGCAAGCATGCTGAGACGGCCATTGCGCAGGCTCGCGCCCGGCGCGAGGTTTTGGAGCGCGCCTCCAAATGAGCGCACCCGTACCGCCAGCAACTGCGATACTTCAAGCACCCGAGCACTGCCGTTTCCATCCGCAGGCAGTACCGCCTCAAACAGCGGGAAGCCGTGCGTAAAAACGATCCGCGCCGCCTCAATCATGTACAGCAAGTAGCCGAGGCGCCGCTTCAGCCGCACATCAAGCCGCGACATCAACAGCGCATCCGCGCCGACCCCTGCTGCCACGGTGAAGTAGCGGGACCTGGATACCCCATCGGTATCGCGAAAATGGATGCGGCCTACAGAAATGCGCGTGGGGTTCGCTTTGAGCAGGATGCTTACGGTCTTTGCCGGAGAAGCGATCAAGCCGAGATCGGCGGCTAGCGCGTTCGCAGTGCCCAGCGGAACCACACCCAGCGCCACATCAGTGCCCACAAGGCTCTGCAGCACCTCGTGCACCGTGCCGTCTCCGCCGCAGGCAATAACGGCATCATAGCCCGCTTCCACTGCATGCTGTGCCTGCTCCGTTGCGCTGCCAACTCCGGATGTCGTGAATGCCTCGGCCGTTACGCCGGCTTGGCGCAGCACGGCGAGTGCACTCTCAATCGCCACCTTTCGGCGCGAAGAGTGCTGTCCTGAGGCTGGGTTATAGATCAGGGCTACTTTTTGCATGGAGAGTTTCTTGGTGGGAAATCAACTTCCCAACGTTTGCAGGAGTTTAACAAAGCTGTATGCCTCTTCTGTTGTATATCGCTGCCGCTGGTTCCGCCAGTTTTCCAGTTATCGTCCTCAATCTTCACACCCCCGGCCCAATCCGGTTTGCCCTAGACTTTTGACATGGCCACAATCCCCGACATCACCCTCGACGCCGGATTGCCTGCAAATGTTGATGCCGAAAAGACGATCCTCGGCGCCATTCTGCTGGACAATGCCGCCCACTCCGAAGCTGCTGAGAAGTTAGACGCTGACGATTTCTCGCTCGATTCGCATCGGCGCATCTACTTGCGAATGAGCGAGTTGATGGACTCGCAGCGGGCGGTTGACATTGTAACGCTGGCCAATGAACTGGCTCGATATAAAGAAGTTGAGGCTGTCGGCGGAGTTGCCTACCTGGCCTCGCTCACTGAGGGCCTGCCGCGCCGGCCCGTGATTGATGAGTACATCCGCATCGTTAAGGACAAGAGCCTGCTGCGCCGGCTCATGATGATCTGCTCGTCGGCCATTGCACGCGCCGCCGACCAGAGCGAAGAGGCTCTCGGCGTGCTCGACATGACCGAGGCGCAGCTGCTTGAAGTCAGCGAGAAAGGCCTGTCCAAAGGGCTCGACAGCGTCGAGAAGATCGTCGCAAATTCATTTGGCACCATCGACAACTTGTTTAAGCACAGCCGTGAGGTCACCGGTTTGGCTACCGACTACACGGAACTGGACAGAATGACGAGCGGGCTGCAGAAGGGCGAACTCATCATCGTTGCGGCGCGCCCCTCGATGGGCAAGACGGCTTTAGCGATCAACATCGCGCAGAATGCAGCCATCAACCACGGCGCCACTGTCGGCATCTTCAGCCTTGAAATGAGCAAGGAGTCGTTGCTGCGCCGCATGCTGGCCTCGCATGCATGGGTCGACCAGCAGATGCTGCAAAAAGGCTTTGTGGGCGCGCAGGAGCAGATAAAGCTGCAAAAAGCGCTCAGCGATCTCGTCGAGTCGCGAATCTTTATTGACGATTCGGCAGGCATTTCGCTGGCGGAAATGCGTGCCAAGGCGCGTCGCCTGAAGCAGAACGCCGGCGGCCTAGACCTTGTCGTAGTTGATTACCTGCAACTCATGTCGGCCTCTGTTCCCGGCGGTGGCAAGAAGGGCGCGTATGAGAACCGCACGCAGGAAGTGTCAGCCATTTCGCGCGGCCTGAAAGCGCTGGCGAAGGAGCTGCAGGTTCCGGTGATAGCGCTTTCGCAGCTCTCGCGTGCCAGCGAGCGACGCGGCGACGACAAGCGCCCGCTACTGAGCGATCTGCGCGAGTCAGGCTCCATCGAACAGGACGCGGATGTGGTGGCCTTCATCCATCGCGAGTCGTATTACAACCGCACCGAAGATCTCACGGACGAAGAAAAAACCATGGCGGAGATCATTATTGCCAAGCAGCGAAACGGCCCCACAGACACGGTGCACCTGAGATGGATTGGCAAGTTCACTCGGTTCGACAACCCAGCCGCCGCGGGTCACGAGGATCTGTAGAGCAGGGAATCCGCCTGGAGGGGCGCGTTCTAGTGTGGATTGGAAATCTCAAGCGTCTGCTCGCCAGAGTCATTGCCAATCGTGAAGCTACTGAAAACGGAGAATTAGAAGCAACCGCGGATCTTTCGCTGCGCTCAAGATGACAGTGGGGAGTTGAGGTTGCTACCTAACGTTCGAAGCTCAAAAGTCTGCCGAAGTTAGCAGGCGGAATCGTTCGCTTACCAGAGTCGTTCGTCTATTCAATTGGGCGGACGGCTCTGCAAGGATTTCCGACGGCAAGGATCCCTTCCGGCAGGCTTCGCGATACGACACTGCCGGCGCCAACAACTGTGCGTGACCCGATCGTCACGCCTGGCAGAATGATTGCTCCTGACCCGATCCAAACATCCGAACCGATCGTTACTGGAGCACCGTACTCTTGCTTCCGGCGTAAGTCCGCATTCAAAGGATGAAGTGGGGTGAGGATTTGCACGCCTGAACCAAGCTGGGTGTAATCGCCGATCGTCACCTTGCAGACGTCGAGCACGATGCAATTGAAATTGAAGAACACGCGCTCGCCAAGTTCGATGTTCGTACCGTAGTCGCAGAAGAACGGCGGCTGTAGCCAAACTGTGTCCCCGCCCTTTCCGAAGATCTCGAGCAGCAATTCGCGGCGCAGATCGCGGTCCGCTTCACGGGTAGCGTTCAGCGCTTGGCATAGGTCACGAGCGCGGTCCCGCTGCCCAAGCAGCTCGGCATCGAGCGCGTTGTAGAGTTCGCCGGAAATCATCTTTTCGCGTTCTGTTTTCATTGCCGATCCTTTTATCGCGAAACTCGCGAACTAGAAGCAATCCAGAAGCAACCGCGGATCTTTCGTCGCTTTGCTCCTCAAGATGACAGTGCGGGTGGGAACAAGGAGGTGAGTGGGGAGGACCTCTGGTGTGTGCTTGGCGAGGACGAATCCGTACCCTTTCAAGGCGATGGATTTCTCATCAACCTGAAAGAGTGCCAGTCGTGTTCGCAACCCTTCGGATTGTTTGCTTTCGATTACTGCGAACTTACTCGATCCCTAGGCCTTCATGAAGTCGAGTGCACGAATCAGATAGCTCTTCAAATCGCGGCGATGCACGACGGCATCCAGGAAACCTTTTTCCAACAGGAACTCAGATCGCTGAAAACCTTCCGGCAGTTTCTGTCGAATTGTCTGTTCAATAACGCGAGGTCCGGCAAAGCCGATCAATGCGCCGGGTTCGGCGACATTCAAATCGCCTAGCATCGCGAAGCTGGCCGTTACTCCGCCCGTGGTTGGGTCGGTGAGCACACAGATATACGGCACCTTGGCATCGTCCAATTGCGCAAGTGCGGTAGAGATCTTTGCCATCTGCATCAGGCTTACGACGCCTTCCATCATGCGCGCTCCACCGGAGGCGGCTACCACGATGAGCGGTTTGCGCTCCAGCCGTGCCCGATCGACGGCGCGGGCAATCGTCTCGCCCACAACGGCGCCCATAGAGCCACCGATGAAGCCGTACTCCATCGCGCTCAATACCACGGCATGATGCCCCATGTTTCCGATCGCGTTGATAATTGCGTCATCCAGGCCGGTGGCTTCGCGAGCCTTGCGCAACCTCTGCTTGTAGGGCTTCACATCGGTAAAGTTGAGCGGATCTGTCGAGCGCAGACCCTTGTCTACCAGCTCGTAGCCCGGCTCCAGCAGCAATTCAATGCGTTGGCGTGCATCCAGCTTGAAGTGGTGCTGGCACTTGGGGCAGACGTTCAGGTTGGCCTCAAGCTCTGCCTTCCAGATGACAGCCCGGCAGCCGTTGCACTTGATCCACAGGCCTTCGGTGCGAACGTTTTTTTCCGCAGCATCCGCGCCGTTTTCAGGAGCAGGGCTCGACTCGTAATCACCGTTCTCGCGCTTGAACCAGGACATACCGAACCCAATTGTAAATGGATGAGCCCCCGGTCGAAACGGTCTAACCGGCTAACCAGCCTGGCCGGGAACTCGCGTCGTCACGCAGAAGCATTTGATCAAGGCAGGAAAGGCCGGCGTCAGAACTCAATTCCGCGTTGTGCCAGAATGCCCTTCTGATAGGCATGCTTGACCTCGCGCATCTCGGTGACGGTGTCGGCCAACTCCACGAGGAGGGGATGAGCATTCCTTCCGGTCAGGATGACGTGTACCATTTCCGGCTTTCCGCGCAAAGCATCGGCCACCACGGCGGGGTCGAGCATCTTGTAGCCGATGGCATAGTTGATCTCATCAAGTATGACCATGTCCCATTCACCGGAGTAGATGGCCTCATGCGCTTCAGTCCAGGCAGCTTCGACCAGGCGAATGTCTTCCGGGTCGGTTTCCGCACCGCCGACCTTCACAAAACCACGCCCCATCTGTTTGAGCACAAAGTTTCCGCTGAACGCTTCCGTCGCGTCAAGCTCGCCATAATGCCATGAGCCTTTCAGGAATTGCAGCATCAAAACACGCATGCCGTTGCCAACGGCTCGCATGCCGGTGCCCAGGGCGGCTGTCGTTTTGCCTTTTCCCGGTCCGGTGTTAATCAAGATCAATCCACGGCGCGATTCAGTCATGTAGTTCTTTCAGTGGCCGGAGTGGTAGGGGTGGCCAGTGAGAATTGTACATGCGCGGTAGATCTGCTCAGCCATGAGCAAACGCGCCAGCGCGTGTGCAATGGTCATCTGACCAAAGGACAACAGAAGATGGGCGCGCTTGCGAGCTGCGTCGGACCAACCGCTGGCCGGACCCACGGCGAAGATTATGTGCTGACTGCCTTCGTCCCGCCGCGCCCCGAGCCATGCTGCGAACGCCTCTGAACTCATTTGACGGCCGCGGCTGTCGAGCAGCACAGCGATGGCAGGCGTCCTCCCTTGCTGCTTGTCCAGGAAGTCCAGAAAAGTCTCTTCACTTCGGAACGCTTCCGTTCGACAGCGGGCCACAGTGGAACTGCGCTCAAGGTAATTCTGGATGCTTGGCTCATAGTCGTCCCTCAATCCGATGCGGGCGCCGATATGAGCCAAAGTGATCTGCATGAAGACGAGCATAGCGCACCGCCTCGCGCTCCCTTCGATACTGTGTTGGCCGCGTTCGGCGGAGGGTTCTGAACTGGCTTTTTCATTCCAACATTGAAATTGATGGATCAAGATATTCCAATTTCCGTAGCTTGCGGACGGACGGTAAAAGCGGCGCGACCTCTATAAGCGTATGTATATTCCTGTACTTACGATTTTGGACCTTGTTGGTCGAATTTGGCACGCCGCTTGCCTGCAGACACTCACCATGTTTGTGGGATCTTCCCTTTCTATGGAGATTCCAGGGCTCTTCTGAACGACAGTTCGTAGGTTTCAGGTACGACAGTCAACAGACAGACGGCTCGAAAGTTTAGCCCCGAATACGCACGAAAGACCAGGTAATCGCACGTACACGCAGGGCCCATTCCCCCTCGTTCCTTTGCTGTTTTGAAGGATCGATTGCGCCTTGATGCGGTTCGCGATTCAAACGTACTTCTGCGTCCGCCAAAGGCAGTTTTATGCACCGCGAGCTCTCTTGTGAGGGCGGCGCGGCTATGCCCTCTTGGAGGATTTTTCGATGAGGTACTCTCGGTTCTTTCCCCAGCTTCCACTGCTCAACAATTCATCAATTCCGGGCCCGGTTTCCATTTTTGACGTGGCTTGGAGATTCGCTGCAGGATTGCTTGCCCTTTTCTTGCTGTGCGGCGCAGTTGCTTCTGCACAACTGGAAAGGGGCCAGATAGGCGGAACCGTGACCGATCAATCGGGAGCGGTGATTCCAAATGCGAATGTCACCGTGACCAATACTGGCACTAATGCAACGCGTACCGCCGTCACATCATCAGCGGGAACGTACCTGGTTACCGGCCTTCAGCCTGCCACGTACAGCGTTTCGATCAGCTCGGTCAATTTCAAAGCGTACACGGCAAAGATCGACGTCACGGTAGGCGGTCGCGCCACGCTCGATGCGAAGCTCTCCATCGACAACGCCGTTACACAGGTCGAGGTCGTGGCGCAGGGTGGGGCACAGGTAAATACGCAATCGCAGGAGCTATCGCAGGTGGTTAACGCGCAACAGGTGGCCATGCTGCCAAGCTTGACGCGCAACCCATACGATTTTGTCGCCATTTCCGGCAACATTTCCAATGGAGACGGTACAAATTCCGGCAGCGCAACCGGACAGTCAAACACGAATTATCAGAATGCAACCACGCGCGGCGTGGGATTCAACATCAACGGGCAGCGTTCTACTGGAACAGAAATTCTGCTCGATGGGGTTGAGAATGTCAGCGTCTTCACTGATGGAATCGGCATTTTTGTTCCGCTCGATGCGATGCAGGAGTTCCGCGTTTCGACCAGCAATTTTGAACCGCAATTTGGCCGCGCATCCGGCGGCGTGGTTAACGTGAGTACGAAGGCTGGAACAAATGTCTTCCACGGGAATGCGTGGGAGTACAACCGGCTGTCCGCGTATACATCGAACACGGAAACGAATAACCAGTTGGGCATTTCCAAAGGAACGTATACGCGAAACCAGTTTGGGTTTACCGCGGGCGGCCCGATATTCAGAGACAAGCTCTTTTTCTTTGGCAGCACCGAATGGATCCGCGTACGCAGCGCTGCAGAACTTACGGCTGGTGTTCCCACACCACAGTTTCTGGGCTTGGCTGCCCCGGAAATTCAGGACTTCTTCAAGAAGTATGGCGGCAATCAAAACTTCAAGTTCAGCCAGACCTATTCGGCGGCCGATGTTTACGGTTCAGCTTTGCCCGCGGGCCTGCCCGCAACCACCCCGGTGTTCGGCACGGTTTCGTTTACTGCTCCACAGAACGCAGGCGGCAGTGTTCCGCAGAATACCTATAACATTGTGGGCCGCGTTGACTTCACCGTCACAGATAAGACGCAGATGTTCTTCCGCTATGTGAACTATAAGGAGATAGACGAGCCCGGGGGAATCTTCGCTTCACCGTATTCGCAATACAACGTGGGTCAGACCGGCGACAACCAGGCTTACCTGCTCAGCATGTCGCATGTATTTTCGCCGAAATTCGCCAGCAACACGAAGCTGAGTTTCAGCCGGTTCAACACGTTCCAGTCCTACGACACGGCGCTTCAGAACGTTCCTGTTCTGATCGTGTCGGTGAATGCCACGATTCCGGGCACAGGCACGCCAATTCAATTGCCTGGGTTCTTCGATACCAATCCTGCCACTGGCGGTCTGCCGTTTGGCGGCCCGCAAAACACCTCGCAAATCAATCAGGATTTCAACTGGCAAAAGGGCCAGCATTCAGTGCAGATGGGCACGCAGCTCCTGTATATCCAGGACAACCAGGCGTATGGCGCCTATGCACAAGCTGAGGAGCAGTTAGGAAATGGCCGCACCGCCGGACTGCAATCCTTGTACGACGGCAGTCTCTTTCAGTTTGAGGCTGCGGTCGATCCAAATGGCGCGCTGCCTTGCGTGAGGAATGCTTACACCGGGAAGTTAGTCCCAAGTGCGGGATGCTCCATTCATCTGCCTGCATCATCGCCCAGCTTTGCACGTAGCGACCGGTTTAGAGACTGGGCAGTGTATGCGCAGGACGCATGGAAGATGACGCCGCGATTCACCGCGAACTACGGTTTGCGCTATGAGTACTACGGCGTTCAGCACAACAGCAATCCGAACCTCGACTCAAACTTCTACTACGGCCCGGGCGCGACAATCGCGCAAATGGTTCGCTCCGGCCAGGTATTCACGGTTCCCAATAGTCCCATCCACAGCCTCTGGAACCCTACCTATGGCGCCATATCTCCGCGCGTTGGATTCGCTTACGACATTTTTGGGAACGGACGCGATTCCATCCGTGGCGGATACGGCATCGCGTACGAGCGCAACTTCGGCAACGTCACCTTCAATGTGATCCAAAATCCCCCAGGTTATGCAGTGATCGTCGTGAACAACCAACGAGTTACCAGTTCGAATGCCGGTCCGTTAGCAGGCACAACGGCCCCAGCATCTTCGCCCTGTTACCCTGCGGCATGTCTGCCCCCCACGAGCCTGCGCCACATTGACCAGAACATCAGAACTGCGCAAACCCAGTTCTGGAGCTTCGCGGTGGAGCACCAACTGACGAACAGCACGCTAATGTCTGTTCAATATGTTGGAGCTCGCGGAGTGCATCTCTACGACATCAAGAACTACAACGGTCTCGGCAGCGGCAACGCAATCCTCGGTGACCCAAATGTCGATCCTGTGACTAAGGGCTACGGTCTGACAAGGCTCAACAATCAATATTCCAACGACAATAATCGCGGCTCAAACGGCGCTTCGAATTACCAGGGTCTGAATGTGCAATTCCAGACGACAAACCTTCGTCAGACAGGCCTGAGCCTGGTCACGAACTACACCTGGTCCCATGCGCTTGACGACCTCAGCACAACGTTCTCTGAAACCAACAACGCGTTCAGCCTCGGGTACACAGACCCATTCAATCCCTCGCTCGATTATGGCAACGGCGATCTCGATGTGCGGCATCGGTTGGTTGTTGCGCCCATTTATTCTGAACCGTTCTTCAAGAATTCCCACAACATCCTTGGTGAGGTCGCGGGAGGCTGGCAGATATCCGGTATCTACCAGCTTCATACCGGCTCACCCTTCTCTTACTTCGATTTCACCAATAACTACTCGGGGTATAACGTGCCTCGGTACACCACCACTCAAAATATCCCGCAGCACACGTTCAAATCCATCCCCAGCGGCACGAGTGGGGGCGGCGCAAACACCTATGTGCTTGGCCATCTTCCCGCAGCCGTCTCCTGGGGTAATTCGAAGCTGCTGCCTCCCAGCTCCGCCGATCCAACCAAGCCCGATCTGGCTGGTTATCCGGATGGTATTTCAGACTGGGGACCATGGCCCATGAACATGATCCAGCGCAACTCGCTTCGCGGGCCCGGGATCTGGACCCTCGACCTGGCAATGTCCAAAACCTTCCCAATTCATGAAAGCGTGAATATGGAATTCCGCGCCGAAGGATTCAACATCCTCAACCATCACAACCTGTTCCTTCAGGAAGCGCTGAACGATGTTGCCACCAACTCAACCCCTGACGCCTCGGGTAATCCCCTTCCACTGATCGTCGGATCGAAGGGCGGCATTGGAAACAACGGCGGTGCGAACGATGAGCGTCGTTTTGGACAGTTTGCGCTCAAAATCAACTTCTAATTGACCCAACTTAGTCCAAAACCACATCGGGGGAGCCTCAGGCTCCCCTTTTTTGGTTTCCCGCGCGAAATTTTCAGAACCTAAGAGTTGGTTCCAAGTTGGACCAGCTCGCCCATTATTGGAATTCTAAGGGAAATTACTATGCTTTTTCATATATCCCGACTCAAACGCTCTTCTAAGCCGGTCTCTTAAGTGCCTTCATTTTCAACATTGGAAACGGTTTCGAGACTGAATCGAGAGATTGGCATCCATCGTGCAGCAAAATTGTCGCTTCCCGCATAATTTGTCGAGACACTACGTCGTGGTCACGTCTCCACGCGCGCGGGGTTTCCCTTTTTATCGCGGCGCATTCGTGTGTGTTTTTCAAATGCAACACCGGTGAATCGGGTGAAAGTGCCGCCAGCCGGGGCAACACTTATCAGGGTTCGAGAACGTTTCATATACGGAGCCTCCCGGACCCAAATCATTTCGGAGGAGTCCAATGCTATTTTTCCGTTTTAAAAAGGCGTTCTTTGTACTCAATTTTCTGGCCGTACTTTTACTCGGCACAAGTCTTGCCGCGTGGGGCCAGGCCACCAGCGGTGACATCGTCGGAACGGTTCTTGATTCCAGCGGCGCTGCCATCCCCAATGCGGCTGTCAAGGCTACCAATACTGCGACGGGCGTTACTGCCACGGCTCAATCCGGCAGCATCGGTGACTTCCGCATCTCGAACTTGCTGCCAGGTAACTACAATGTGTCCGCGAGTGCGAACGGTTTCGCCACGTACACGTTGAAGAATTTCGTAGTGAACCTGAACAGCACAGCGACCGCACGAATGATCCTGCCCGTTGCGACCACATCGAGTGTCGTTGAAGTCTCGGCGGAAGCCGGCGTCACCATCGATACCGCGACCACCCAACTGCAGACCTCTTTCGAGTCAGAAGAGTTGAAGAGCCTTCCCAGCTCGTCAAGCGCCAATGGTGTTCTGAACCTTTCCCTGCTTATCCCTGGCGTCGCGTCTGGCGGCGGTCTGGGTGTCGGAACCGGTCCTTCGGTAGGCGGCCTCCGCCCTGAGGCTAACAACTACACCATTGAAGGAATCGATAACAACAACAAAGGTGTTACCGGACCTCTGGTCTATGTTCCCAATGATGCCACCGGCGAGTTTACGGCCATTGTCAACCAGTTCTCACCCGAGTTCGGTCACTCTGCAGGCGGCCAGTTCAACACAACCGTTCGCGGCGGAACCAACCATATTCATGGGATGGCCTACGAGTATTTCCAGAACCGCAATCTGAATGCCGAGAATGGATTCCAAGGCGGCAAGATTGCCAATCCTCGGTATGACAACAACCGCTACGGCGGCCAAGTTGGTGGCCCCATCAAGAGAGACAAACTATTCTATTTCGGCAACTTCGAGCGCCAGACCATCGGGCAGAGCGGCCAATATTACCTTTGCGTTCCCACTGCCGCCGGTATGAACACCATCAAGAGCTTTCCGGGGCTCAACGCAACTAACGTTGGCGTTTATTCGAAGTACACTCCGATTGCAGACTCTCAGGTGGATGATGCTTCGGACCAGGCCTGCTTCAACCAAAAGTCAGGCCCGCAAAGCATGACCATCTACAGCGATACAACCAAAAACTCTGCCGGGCCCGACTACGCCAAAAACACTGGTTTGGGTGCGGTTTATGGATCAGCAAACCCTACGCAAATCCCACTTGGAAACTTTCTGGTCTCAGCTCCTGATTACCTAAACTACGATGTGCTGACAACTAGCGGCGACTGGACCATTTCGCCCCAGGACAGCCTTCGCGCCCGTTACATTTACAACAAGTGGACCGGCATTGACACGACCGCCTACATTCCGGCGTTCTACCAGCCTCTTCCGCAACGCTTCCATGTCATCGCACTCAGCGAATTTCACAACTTCACGCCCAATCTCATCAATGAGGCACGCGTTGGGTTCAATCGTTTCTCCCAACTGTATCTCGCGGGCAATTTCACCTATCAGGGTCTCGATTCCTTCCCGAACATATGGCTGAATGATCAGGGATATATGGACATCGGTCCGAATGATAACGCGCCCCAATCAACCGTTCAGAACCTGTATCAATTCACGGACAATTTGAGCTGGGTCAAGGGCAAGCACAGCCTGAAATTCGGGTTTGACGGCCGCAAATTTATCGCTCCGCAGACGTTCACTCAGCGCGTCCGTGGTGATTACGAGTACAACTACATCACGGAATTTCTCCACGATCTGGCCCCCACCGCGTTCGGTGAAAGGTCCACTGGCAACTTCATCTACTACGGCGATCAAACCGCCTTTTACGGCTACGCGAACGACACATGGCGTGCAACTGAGAAGCTGAGCATCAATCTGGGTCTCCGGTATGAGTTCACCGCCGTACCAGTTGGTGAGCGCATGCAGTCCCTCAACATAGCAGCCAGCGTGCCCGGGCTCGTCAGTTTTGATTCTCCGCAGCCTCAGAAGCACAACTTCTTTCCGCGCGTAGGAATCAACTATGCCGTCAACCCCAACACCTCAGTTCGCATGGGATTCGGAATCGCCGGCGACGTCCTCGACGATAACCTTGGCCTCTTGTCGTTCCCTCCGCAGTACTCGTCAACCAACGACGTCGACACTGCTGCATGGCCAAAAGCCTCGCCGAACTTCCTGGCCAAGGGTGGCCTGCCCGCCGGAACCGGAACCTTACAGTCCTTTGACACCATCGCGGATCAGCGAGCGGCGACCTCCGCCTGGTTGCCTGTCAACCAGCTAGCGCCCTATGCCGAAAACTGGACACTCGGCGTTCAGCACGTATTCAAGAACGTATATACGGCGGAAGTCCGCTACGTCGGTACCCGTGGAATTCACCTGCCCACGCAGCAACAGATCAACGTTCAACCCAGGGTCACGGCAGCCAATCAGCTTCCGACCCTGATGAGCGCTCCCAGTACAACCGCGCTAGCCGCAATGACCAACACCCTTGCTAATATCGACAGCGGTTCCAACATCGTCGCGGCATGGAAGGATGCAGGTTTTACCAGCAAAATCACCTCTTATCGGCCCCTCTCTCAGTCGAACTACAACGGCCTTCAGGCCAGCCTGAACCGCCGCTACAGCAACGGCCTTCTGCTTAACTTGTCCTGGACGTGGAGCAAGGCAATGGATGATGCCACGGCGGCCACTTTCTCGACCGTGCTCACCCCGCGGCGGCCGCAGAACTCGCAGAACATCGCAGCGGACATGAGCCGTTCGGCCCTCGACCGCACTCACCGGCTCACGCTGGTTGCGGTGTACGATCTGCCGTTCTTCAAGACCTCAAGCTGGCTCCTGAAGAACACCTTGGGCAATTGGGAAATAGCACCGATCTACACCTACGAATCGCCGCAGTATTTCACCGTTCTCTCCGGCGTAAACTCCAACCGGAACGGTGACTCAACGGCAATTTCGCGCGCCATTTTCAACTCGAAAGGTGCCGCGCACACCGGGTCGGGCGTTACGGCGTATGCAAACCCCAACCTGGCTAGTAAGTGCGATCCGGAAATCACAGCCACCGATCCAAACGGCACAATCCTGTGCTCTGCCGATCAGGTAGCGTACGTGGCCGACAACCCCAATGCGCGTTATATCACCGCGGGCGCGGGTACACTGCCGACTTCGCAACGTAACACCGAACCCATCAACCCAACCAATGATTTCGACGCCACGGCCATCAAGCGGTTCAACTTCGGCGAATCCCGCTCTTTGGAATTTCAGGCACAGGCGTACAACCTGCTCAACCATGCACAGTACATCCCGGGCTCCATTAACAACGTGAACAATCCACAAACGAACGGGTTGTCACTGTCATACCAGACTGCATCTAGCCCGGCGTTTGGGCAAGCGGGCAAATTCTTCAAGGCCAATGCAAGAACGATGCAGCTGACGTTGAAGTTCAACTTCTAACTGCCGGTATGCGCCAAACCCTCCTGGGCAGCAGAAAGCCCCGCGAGGAAACGAAAAAGCAGAAGGGGCATCCATTCGGATGCCCCTTCTGCTTTCTCTGCTTGCAATTGTGTTGTAGGCAGTGTTGCCAATCGCGCTTGGGAATCCAGCCTGGCTGTGGGAGCCCTACTTTTCTGTTTTGTGGCTCCGCGCTTTTTTGGGAGCTGCGGTAGCCTTCGCCGCTTTGCTGGTTTTCACCGCACGCTTCGCAGCGACCTTGCGCTTCGCAGCTGGAGCAGCTTTGGGTTTCGCCGATGATTTCTTGCGGGCAGCACGCGTTTTCTCAGCCAGCGCCGTCTTCAGCTCTCCATCGAACTCAGCGGGAGTGATGGGACGCGCGGACTTGCGCAGTCGCTCGATGTCATAGAACGCGCGCCGGTCGGCCAAAAACACGTGCACGACAAAATCCACGTAGTCGAGCAGGATCCAGTCGCCCTTGCGCCGGCCTTCTACGGAGTTGGGCAATACTCCGAACTCGCGTTTCAACCGCATCTCCACTTCATCGGCGATGGCGATGGCCTGGCGGTCGTTCGTCGCAGAGGTTACTAGAAAAAAGTCGGACAATCCCGAGTCAACAGGATCAAGTTCGAGGATGCGGGTGTCGTTTGCCTTCTTGTCTTCACAGGCTGCGGCTGCCGCCTGGACTAGAATGCGCGTTTGGTGTTGCGCTTGCGAGGGTATCATTCGGTTGTAAACTTCTCCATGCCAATCGTATCTCTTCGGCAAAGCCTCAGCAAACTGGAATCATTGGTACAATCCTCGAGCCCGAATGTATTGCGCTACGGCCGCGGGAAGCAGCTCGGCCTCGTCCTTTGGTCTTCCGGCGCCGGCAGGTTCGCGAAACAGCTCACGGATCTTGGATGCGCTGATGGGGACATCGAGTTCCGGAAGCACATAGAAGGGCGCACACTGGCCTGCCGAACTTACGAGAGCGTGGCATTGCAGCCCGATTCTCGACCGCACTGAATTCGAGCGCATGGGTTCGGATTTGCATTCTGGTTTCAGCGAGAGCCCCGGCGGAAGCAGCTTTTTCAGATCGGTGAGCGGCTGCCCAGGTCGCGAGGCCACGATCAGAGGGGCGACGAACGGAATCTCAGCCGCGCGGAACCACTGCTGAAAACCAGCGAACGAATCCGCGCCCATCAGGCAATAGAGCTTGGAACCCGGCTGCAAATCATTCTTCACTTTGAGCAGGGATTCAATTGTGTAATTGGGTTCGCCGCCGGATCTCGGCGCATCGGCCAAACTCAGCTTGAATGCCGGTTCCGATTTGATCGCCAGCCGGGTCATTTCCAATCGATCTTCAAAGCTTACGACCGCTCCGGCAGGTTTCAGCGGCTGCGCGCCTACAGGGGCGAAGAGAACGGTGTCCAGCGGGAGAGCGGCCATCGCGGCGTGCGCCACAGCCAGATGGCCGAGGTGCGGCGGATCGAAGCTGCCGCCAAAAAAGGCCACGCGTTCTTCTCGGCTGATCGACTGGCTCATGCCTCCATGCTAATGCCTGCAATGAGTTTGACCAGCCACGCAGAACGTGCGTGGTTGATAATTGTAAGCATGCGGTATCTTTTAGCGCTCCTGGCAATCGCCGGAATCGTAGTTTCGACTCTTGTACTGCAGGTGCATTACTCCACTGGCGTCCAGCCCTGCTCAATCAATGAAAAATGGGATTGCGGGATCGTGAACCACAGCTCGTTCGCGATGATGGGAAAAGTTCCGGTGGCAGCAATCGGCATTCTCGGTTACATCGTGCTCTGCGCCCTGGCACTCACGCGCCAACGTCTGCTGCTGATGCTGGCTGCGTTCGGCGGGTTCTGTTTCGCGCTGCGCCTGTCGATGATTGAGCAGTACGCGCTGGGTGTTTGGTGCCTGTATTGCGTGTACTCGCAATGCATCATTACATTGCTGCTGCTGCTTGCAATCGGGTGGCACGCCGCGGAGTACATTCGCCTGAGGCGCGCAGTGGCCGAGCGAGAGACGGCTTTACGACATCCAAACACGACGGAGCGGTAATGGCGCGACGTGGAGCTGCTTCGCTGCTAAAATTGGGCGTATATCGATGATTAAAAAATGGTATGCGCGCTGGATGTATGAGTGGGAAACCCGCCTGACCACGCGCGACGAAAATCGAATTGTGCGGCCGCTCGACTGGGGATTTGAATGGATTGCGCCGTTTCTTGAGCGGCATGGTTTTGCGGACGCCATTCCCGGTCCGGAGATTGAGCGTGACCCGGTCGCCGCTGAAGCTGCGATGGTTCGGATCAATCAGCTCCTTATTCGCAACAGCCATTCGTTTTTCGGGTACGAGCGCCCGACAGATTTCCGACTCGAAGAACGGCATCCACGGCTCTATCCCACGAATGTTCGGCCGGAGACTTTGGCCCATGATGCCAAGATCCGCCGGAGGGCAGAGGCAGGCAAGCTGGCTCCTGCACAATTCCTGCGCTTTACCTCACCAGAGAGCACGCCTTATCCGGAAAACGATGTGGTGAACGCGCGCTGGTATCCGGCTCCAGAGCACAAGGATGCTTCGCGGCCCAAGCAGGCCATCGTTGTGCTGCCACAGTGGAACTCTGATGGCTTCAGCCACAATTCTTTATGCGCAATCTTCAATCGCATGGGCGTTTCCGCTTTGCGGCTTTCCATGCCTTATCACGATATTCGCCGTCCGGCAGAACTTGAGCGCTCCGATTATGCGGTGAGCGCAAACGTTGGCCGCACGCTGATGGCCTGTCGTCAGGCCGTCATCGATATACGCTGCTGTCTTGACTGGCTTGAAGAGCAAGGATATGAGCAGTTCGGAGTTCTGGGAACGAGCCTTGGCTCCTGTTATGCGTTCCTTGCCAGTGTGCACGACAAGCGCATCCGCGTGAACGCGTTTAATCACGCATCAACAGCGTTTGGAGATGTGGCGTGGGCTGGACAAAGCACCCGTCACATCAAGCAGGCGCTTGAAGAAGCGGGCCTGACGCAAGAGAGAGTACGTGAACTTTGGGCCGCGATCAGCCCCTGCTACTACTACCCGAAAATGGCCAGTGAAGAAGCTGCGGGGCAACTCAAAAAGATTCTCATCGTATATGCGAATTACGATCTCACATTCCCGCGCGAGTACTCGCTGCAGGTGGTGAAAGCGTTTCGCGAATATGGAATGGACTTTGAGCCTCGCATCTTGCCTTGTGGCCACTACACCACCGGAGAAACTCCCTACAAGTACATCGACGGGTGGTATATGGGATGGTTTATCTATCGAGCATTCAAAGCGCTCCGTGCAGAGAAGGCCTGCGGTATCGCTGTGCCCGCTTCCGTCGCCGCAGAAGTGAAAGAAGAAGCGATTTCGCGCTAGCGCAACGCGCTCAGGTTGAGCTTAAGCAGCTTTGCCGGATCGAGATACGCGCCTTCCCAGCGCACGGCCCAATGCAGATGCGGACCAGTTACGCGGCCCGTTGCGCCGCTCAATCCAAGCCGTTGGCCGGTTTCCACGTGCTGCCCTTCGTGGACATAAATCCGGCTCAGGTGCATGGAGAGCGTGTACAGCCCCAGGCCGTGATCGATGACCACGCAATTTCCTTCGTAATAGAGCCGGCGCGCCAGCACAACCGTACCATTGTTGCTGGCCCGCACCGGTGTGCCCATGTGGGCGCGAAAATCCATTCCCTTGTGAATGCCGGCCAGCGTTCCGTTGTAGGTTCGCCGCACGCCAAAACTATCGGTGGCCGGCGCAATAACGGGAGCACGAAAACTGCCGTGCCAGAGAGGCTTGGGCGCACTCACTGCGAATACCTCCGTCTTTAACTCAACCTCGGCTTTGATCTGCTTCAGATCCTGCGGGTTTGGTTCAACAAATCTGGGAGCCACGGAGATTGCCTCGGTGCGGTATTTGGCGGGATAGATTTCAATCGGCAAGTTCAATTGGCTGAGACTCGTGCCGTGTTTCACTTCGATCTTTAGCGTCGAAGGACCAATCGGCGCTTCAACATCCAGGCCCGCTAGTGCGTACCAGCTGTGGCCGTCGCTGCCTTGAAAAAATAAGAGCTTTTTTCCGAGCCACTCTCCCGTGACATCCTGCGAGCCAGGAACTGCGACCCGAATCAGCTCAGGCGAACCTGCTTCAACTACCGCAGGATTCAGAGTGACCGCACTGGACGGAATCTCCGTCTGTGCTGCGATAGGCTGTGAGAGGAAGAGAGCAGCAAGCATCAGCAAAACTGCGAGTTTTGGGAAGTGAGCCCGAATCATGAGAACAGCATACGCGGCCGTATTCCAAGGCGACAGTTCGGAGCAGACTACGGTGCGCCCTCTGCGCGGGGGTGCGCCGCCTTCCACGCAGCAACGCGGTCCCTTGCGCCCTCCAGCTCATCGGTGGTGATATGCGTTCCCACCATCTGCCGATTGGCTGCGTACTGTTCTTGTTTTGGCCCCTTCACGGCAGCGGCAAGATCGAGCCAGAAATACGCTTCCAGGTAATTCTGTGGTACGCCCTGGCCCATAAAGTAGAGCGTGCCAAGCGTGCCTTGCGCCGTGGGGTCTCCCTGGTCCGCGGCCTTTCGGTACCATTCGGCACATTGCGCCATGTCGCGCGGGAAATTCTTGCTTCCATCGCGGTAGAGCGCGGCCAGGTGCATCTCCGCAGCTACATCGCCTTTGTCGGCTGCTTTCCTGTACCAATCGGCAGCTTGTTTGTAGTCGCGTGCCACCCCTTTGCCTTCAGCATATGAATCGCCGACGGCGACCTGCGCTGCCAGGTCGCCCGAATTTGCTTTGGCAAGCGTGCCGGGGTCGATTGCACCTGCGCTGGATGCAGGAGCCTGGCCCATGGCAGCCGACACACAGCAGGCCACGAGGAGGGTGGCAGCCCATTTTCCTGTTTGCATGCTTACTCCGCGGTGCAGGCGGTCAGAGCGCGAAACTCCATCAGCATGCTCATACGCCAGCGCAGAATCATACCGAAGGCAAGAACAAAGAACAATCCGGCAGTCTGGTCTACGGACATGATGGAGTCTAAATATCCGCGGGCGGCATAGCGAACGATCGCAAGCACGACAACAACTGCGAAGAACGCGCCGGAACGGTTCATCATGATGGCGTCACCCTCGCGTTGCAACCGCGAAGTGGCCAGCAACGGATATGCCAGCAGGATGGCGCCTGCCAGGAACGCTACCAGTCCCCATAGTACGGGCACGCGAAACGATGGCACAAAGAACATCGAGAAGCCGGTCGCCATTCCAAGGGGCGGTATGATGATCTTCTTCGTGGTGACGGCTGTACGACCTTCCCGTACCCGCCAAATGAGGACGCCGGTCAGGCCCCCGACTGCGGCGAGAGCGGACCATCCAATGGGAACAGACACTCGATCGACCTCCATTTATAGGATACCTTCAGGCGCGATTTCGTTTCCACATTCCTGACGCAATGTGCGGCAAATGAGTTTGCATTGGGAGTTAACGATCTCTCGCTTCAGGTGATTACGCCCCGAACGTCCAAAGAACCGTAAATATCCTCGGCGAAAATGTCTTAGAATTCTCGTATGACTGACCGTATGTCGCTGACCCTTGCCCAGGCCGACCCCGATGTAGCCGCTGCACTTGAACACGAGACTCTCCGCCAGCATGAGGGGCTGGAGATGATTGCGAGTGAGAACTTTGTGTCTGAAGCAGTGCTTGAGGCCGCCGGATCCGTGTTTACAAACAAGTACGCGGAAGGCTACCCCGGCCGCCGGTATTATGGCGGTTGCGAGTACGCTGATATCGTTGAAAACCTGGCCCGCGATCGCGCCAAGCAGATCTTTGGCGGCGACCACGTAAACGTACAGCCGCACTCGGGTTCGCAGGCAAACGCATCGGCATACGCAGCGGTTCTTCAGCCAGGCGACACGATTCTTGGCCTCGATCTCTCGCATGGCGGGCACCTGACGCACGGCCATCGGCTCAGTTTCAGCGGCAAACTCTATCGGACGACCTTTTATCATGTGCGTCGCGACACGGAAACCATCGATTACGACGAGCTTGAGGCCACCGCGATCCAAGAGAAGCCTAAAGTCATCATCGGAGGTGCAAGCGCCTATCCGCGCCTTTGGGACTTTGCCCGCATGCGCCAGATCGCCGATAAAGTTGGCGCGTACTACATCTTCGACATGGCGCACATCGCCGGGTTAGTAGCGGGCGATGCGCATCCTTCGCCTGTGCCGCACACGCACATTACCACCACTACCACGCACAAGACGCTCCGTGGTCCGCGTGCCGGCCTGATCATTTGCAACCAGGATCTGGCGCAGGCTGTTGACAAAGCCGTGTTTCCAGGTCAGCAGGGCGGCCCGCTCATGCACATTGTCGCCGCCAAGGCAGTGGCATTTGCTGAGGTGCTTCGGCCGGAGTTCAAGGCGTACGCAGCACAGGTGGTGGCGAACGCCAAAGCGCTGGCTGAAGGGCTGCAGCAGGCCGGTTTCCGTCTCGTCTCCGGCGGAACCGATAATCACCTCATTCTGGTGGATGTATTTGAGAAGGGCATTCTCGGGTCCGAGGCTGAACTCGCGCTCGGCAAAGCCGGCATTACGGTTAACAAGAATTCAATTCCGTGGGATACGAATCCGCCGCTCAAGCCTTCAGGTATTCGCATTGGCACGCCCGCACTTACTACACGCGGCATGAAGGAGACCGAGATGCGCACCATTGCAGCATGGATTACCAAGGCGCTGGAACAACGTAATGACGATGCTGTCCTTGACCGTATCCGCGGCGAAGTGGCAGAGCTTGCGAACCGGTTCCCGCTCTATGCCTGGAAGCGCGCTCCGGAGGCTGTGGCCAAGTAAGACGAATTAGCAACATCAGCCGTTCCAGCCCACCTAAACCACGACCATTTAAGCTATGCACAGCAGGCTGGAATATGCGCCACTTTTGACCGAAGGCAAGAGCGACGAATCTTTCTCGTCGCTTTTGCTCTATTAGAAAGAGTCTCGCAACCATCAATCTAAGTGAGAGCTCAGTTAGAGTCTGTCGCGGTTAACCGTCGCGCGGAATAACTGGCGCAGCAGACAACGCAAGTGGCACACTTATTCATCTCAGTACACAAAGTCTTACGGGCAATTGAGCCTGAATACGGGTTTCCATCCAGTTCAGACCCGGGGCCCGGAACTTCTCCAACTAATGCAGACCGCGACCCAAGTAATAGAATGGCCGCCAACACTTCTAAATCTTGTAAAGGTGAACCTGAATAAATTCTGAATTATGGCTATCGAGTCAATCCTGTCTCAAATCGATGCTGAAATCGCACGCTTAAACCAAGTGCGATCACTGTTAGCCAACAGCGGCGGCGAGGCCGTTCAATTGCCTGAAGGGAGTGGAAAGACCTCGAATGGAATCAGGAAGAAACACGTACTAAGTCCCGAGGCGCGTAAACGAATCGCCGACGCCCAACGCAGGCGCTGGGCCGCTCAGAAGGCCAAAGGCAAGTAGACAGCTCGAAGTTACTCCGCATTTTTCCTTTCCCCGGCGTCTAATCCCTTCCGTTGCTGCAGGCTTCAGCTTGCGCTCGCAACCTATGTGTGGTCTTCGCGTTGCATCATGGCGCCCGTGTTCCTAAAGCGGGCCTATTGTTCCGTGCTGTGAAACCATAAGCCTCGAACCAATACGCAGTAAGATTTCTCTTAAGATCTCTTGACCTGTCTATAACTTGAGGGTTCACAGTAAAGGTGGACGATGCTTACGGTGACCAAACTCGCCCGGCGGTGCGGTGTGAGCCGCACCACCCTGCTTTACTACGAATCGATTCGCCTGATACCGCCGCCGCAGCGCAGTGGCAGCAACTATCGGTATTACGACGAGGCAGACGTTCAGCGTTTGCTCGCCATCCGCTCTTATCGTGATGCGGGCCTGACCATTAATGACATTCGCGCGATTTTGAGCACCAACTCAACACACATCGGGGGCAAAGCCTCAGGTGTGTTGAAGAGGCGCCTGCTGGAAATTGATGCAGAGATTGCAACTCTGCGCAGCCACCAGCGGGCGATCCTCAAGCTATTGCAGAGCAAGGCTCTCGGAAAGGCAAAAATGATTTCCAAAGAAAAGTGGGTTTCCATCATGAAGGCGTGCGGGTTGACAGACGAGCAGATGCATCGCTGGCACGCTGAATTCGAGCACTCGGCACCGGCGGAACACCAGGAGTTTCTGGAATTCCTTCACATCCCTGCGGACGAAATCGCCACGATCCGCAAGCAAAGCAGCAACCAGCGTTAGCGGCTGCAGAGGGCGCGGAGCAGGCTTTTCTGCTCTCCGCGCTTACTCTGCTATCCGATACCGCTCATCACCAGCATGCGGGGCTCGGTCATCTCTTCCAGCGCAAAACGGATTCCTTCACGGCCCAGCCCCGATTCTTTGACTCCACCGTACGGCATGGGATCCAGGCGCCAATTTGGTGTGTCGCCCACGATCAGGGCTCCGACTTCGAGTTCGCGATAAGCCGTAAGGATACGGCCCGCATCACGCGTAAGCAGGCCGGCCTGCAAGCCATATTTGGAGTGGTTCACCTCTGCAAGCGCTTCTTCGAAGTCATCGTAAGGCTCTATCGCCGCTACGGGGCCAAATACCTCTTCATCGCGCACTTTCATGCCGGGCTTGGTTCCCGTCAAGATGGTCGGCTCCATGGTGGAACCTTTCCGCTCCCCACCGGCGATCAGCTTGGCCCCGCCGTCAACGGCTTCCTTGACCCAGGCTTCCACCCGTTCGGCCTCGCCCTGGCGAATCAACGGGCCAAGATCGGTGGCTTCATCCAGTGGATCGCCGGATATCAGAGTTTTTGCGTGCTCCACGACTTTCCACAGGAAGGTCTGGAATACCGAACGATGGACGAACACACGCTGAACGCTGATGCACGACTGACCCGCATATCCAAATGCGCCAAGCGTAGTCCGCGTGGCCGCATCTTCCAGGTCCGGCCAATCTGAGTGGACGATGAGCGCGGCGTTCCCGCCAAGCTCCAGCAGCACTCGCTTGCGTCCTGAATGTGCTTTGAGTTCCCATCCCACCTTTGCCGATCCAGTGAAACTCACCAGCTTAATGCGTTCTTCCTTCTCAGCCAGCCATGCGGTGTCGGCATTGCTCAGCGTCAGCACGGCGAGTGCTTCCTCTGGCCAGCCGGCTTTCAAAATCACTTCGCCGAGCGCGAGAGCCGTAAACGGCGTCTGTGGCGCGGGTTTCAGAATCACGGGACAACCCGCAGCCAGGGCGGGTGCCAATTTATGGGCCACAAGATTCAAAGGAAAATTGAACGCGGTAATGGCCAGAACCGGGCCGACCGGAAAGCGCTGAATCAGCCCCCAGCGGCCTTCGTTTCCTTCTGTCAAATCCAGCGGAAGACTCTCACCGCCCAGGCGCGCGGCTTCTTCCGCTGCCGTTTTGAATGTGATGACCGCCCGATCCACCTCAGTGCGAGCCTGCCGAACGGGCTTGCCTGCTTCGGCCACAATCAGTTGGGCAAAGCGCTCCTTTTGCTCAATCAGCGCGGCAGCCACATCTTCAAGAATCTCGCGGCGCTTCCATCGGGGAAGAGCGCGCGTGCGGCGCAGGCTGGCGACAGCGTGGCTGACGGCCTGGCGTGCGTCAGCTCTGGTGGCTACGGTTACCCGGCCCACCAGTCCCTGGTCCCACGGCGAGCGGACGTCCATCGCTTCGCCTTCAATCCATTCTTTGCCGCAGAGCAGAAAACCGGTCTGCGAACCCAGCCGCATCTTCATGGTCGTTCGACTCCCGCACCGTCTGTTACATCCATCGTACTAGCCGACAGACGCGAACGGCGCGCATTGCGGAAGGTGTCCCCCATGCACGAGGTTGGTTCTTCTCACGAGGAAACTGCCGATTGCCGCCTTGGCCCCCGCCAAAACTCAGTTGTTCTGAATTGTCCTCGAAGTGAAGCAAGTTCAACCCATCTCGCACGATAGAGTCGTCTGTAATTTTGGGAACAGGCATTTTGACTGTAGAGGTCTTCAACTCAATTTCGGAGAGATTTCGCCTTCAAATTGTTATCAGCGCACTATGAAGGTATCAGTTCCCAGTGCGATAAACTCGGCCCATGATCAATAACGGCCGCAGCGGCAAGCTCCCATTCGATCCCAAAAAGGCTATCAAGCACCTGAAGTCTGCCGATCCTAAACTTGGAGAGCTAATTGAGCGCGCCGGTCCGTTTACGCTCCGCATCGACCCCTCTGTAACGCCTTTTGAGGCCCTGCTCGAATCGATCCTTTACCAGCAACTGCACGGCAAAGCTGCGGCTACCATCCACCGGCGCGTGCGAGAGTACTTCGGAGGCGACCCGAGCCCCAAACTGCTGCTCGATACTCCCGATGAGATTCTCCGCGGGTGTGGTGTCTCCCGCAACAAGATCCTCGCCATGCAGGATCTTGCCACTCGCACGATTGACGGCACTGTGCCCTCACACTCGGTGATAGCGAAGATGCCGGATGCCGACATTGTTGAGCGGCTGACCGAGGTGCGCGGGATCGGGCCGTGGACCGTGGAGATGCTTCTCATCTTTCGGCTCGGGCGGCCCGACGTTCTTCCTGTCTCAGATTATGGTGTGCGAAAGGGCTATGCGCTAACGTTCCAGCGAGTACCCAAATCCAGAGAGCTGGCATCCAAAGATTTGCCGAAGCCGGACGTACTGTTCCGTCGCGGCCTGCGTTGGAAGCCTTACCGTTCCGTGGCCAGTTGGTATATGTGGCGCGCCTGCGACTTGGCGCGAAATACAACACTCGCTGCCCGGTCCAGCCTAAAATGACTAATCAGTACGTCCCTTTTGGACATGAGGGATGTTACGGGAAACTGCATGCCTTCAAGCAAACGCTTTATTTGCATTCACAGCCACTTCTACCAGCCGCCGCGGGAGAACCCGTGGCTCGAAACCGTGGAGACCCAGGACTCTGCAGCGCCATATCACGACTGGAACGAGCGTGTGTGCGCAGAGTGTTATGCCCCGAACGGTGCCGCCCGCATTGTCAACATCGAGAACGAAATCACACACATTCTCAATAATTACGGGCACATCAGTTTTAATTTTGGCCCAACGCTGCTCAGCTGGCTCAAGGATAATGCACAGCGGACGTACCGAATGATTCTCGACGGCGAAAGCCGCAGCCGCACAAGTTATAACGGCTACAGTTCCGCGATGGCGCAGGTCTATAACCACTTGATCATGCCGCTTGCGAGCAGCCGGGATCGCATGACCCAGATCCGTTGGGGCATTGCGGTACATCAGAGCACCTACGGAATTTTTCCTGAAGGGATGTGGCTCGCCGAGACTGCCGCCGACACAGAGACTCTGCAGTACCTTGCTGAAAACGGCATAAAGTTCACAGTACTGGCCCCACACCAGTGCAAACGGATTCGGCCGCTGAAAGCTGAAGCTGAAAACAAAGAGGCCGAATGGGTCGACACTCCGGGCCAGTCTGTCGATACAACCCGCCCGTACCTGGTTCGCTTCAAGTCCGGTGCTTCACTCGCGGTGTTTTTCTACAATGGTCCGGTTTCGCGCGGAATTGCATTTGAAGGATTGCTGAATTCAGGAGAAGCCTTTGCTACGCGGCTCAAGTCCAGCTTTTCTGATCGATCCGGCCCGCAACTTGTCCACGTCGCCACGGATGGCGAATCCTACGGGCATCATCACAAATATGGCGAAATGGCTTTGGCGTTTGCTCTCCGTCTGCTGAATGAGGACGCGACTACGGAAGTCACCAACTACGGCAATTACCTTGCGCAATTTCCTCCCGCATACGAGTGCGAGATTGTCGAAGACACATCGTGGAGCTGTGCGCATGGTGTGGAGCGCTGGCGATCCAACTGCGGCTGCAACGGTGGCAAACCGGGCTGGAATCAACTCTGGCGCACTCCCCTGCGCGAAGCTCTTGATCAACTACGCGACGCACTGGTTCCTCTGACAGAGCGCGAAGGCAATAAGTTGTTCCGCAATGTCTGGGAAGCGCGAGACGGGTATGTCAACGTAATGCTGGACCGTTCCGCTGATTCGGTCGACAGATTTTTCAAGGCCTATGCGACACATGAGCTTTCAGCAGATGAGCGAGTTCGTGCACTCCAGTTGATGGAAATGCAGAGGCATGAGCAGCTTATGTACACGAGCTGCGGGTGGTTCTTCGACGATATCTCCGGCATTGAGACTGTGCAGGTGATTGCTTACGCTGCGCGAGTTCTTCAATTGGCGAAATGGCTCTTTAACGATGAGTCGCTCGAGCCCGCCTTTCTGGCTCATCTGGCGCAGGCCCATTCCAATGTGCCGAGCGCTGGGGACGGTGCCAAGATATACAAGAAGTGCGTTGCAGCTATGGAAGTGGGCCTGGAGCAGGTGGCGGCTCACTATGCCATCAGTTCTGTATTCTCCTCGTTCGCTGAGGAGACTGATCTGTTCTGTTTCCATGTGCGGCGCATCTCGTATGAGATTGCGACTTCCGGGAGCGGGCGGCTCGCGGTTGGACGCGTTCACATTGCCAGCTTGATTACCGAGAACCAGCAGTCCTTTTCGTTTGCCGTTCTTCACTTTGGCGACCAGAACATTACGGCGGCTGTTAAGCCCTATGAGGATGCCGATGCTGCTGCTTTCGGAGCCTTCGCCCTACAAGTGATCGCACAGGTGCTGCGCGCCAATTTCCCCGAGGTGATTCGTCTGCTCGATCAGCATTACGGGAACGTGAACTACTCGCTCACATCGCTGTTCAGCGACGAGCAACGGCGCATTGTGAAATTGATCCTGAACTCGACGCTTTGGGATATTGAAAATTCGCTTACGACCATCTATCAGGATCACGCAAGCCTGCTCCACTTTCTTTCGCAATCGGGCTTGCCCAAGCCCCCTGCGCTCACTCTGGCCGCGGGGTTTGCCATCAACGCGGGATTGCGTCGCGTGATCGAGACGGACCCCATTGATACGGCGCAAATGCGCTCGTATCTGGCACTGGCCAAAGCTGACCAGGTGCAATTGGATGCGGCAACGCTCTCCTACATTGTCGATCAGCGGATGAAGCGCGCCATGGTCGAACTGAAGATCTCAGGCGCATCGATAGAGATACTGGATCGCGCTCTTACACTTGCGCGCGCGGTGAGCGAGCTTCCCTTTGAGTTGAATTTGTGGCAGGCGCAGAACATCTGGTACGAGATTCTGCGTGATCCGAACCGTGCAATCAGTGCGCTATCCGGTGAGGACCGTGAACACTGGGACAAGAACTTCAATGAGCTTGGGGAATGCCTGACGTTCGATACCCAAGAGATACGAAGGGATGAGAAGGTGACGCCGGTGGCGGCGGATTGAGGTGCGGCTTTCAGCTCTCGCCTTTTAGCCTGCTGTGGCGGATTTTAGAGGGTTGCTTCCGCTGCTCTCTGGTTGGTGTCTTCGAGTTATTTTCCGATCGCTGAATGGTAATGCTGATCGCAGTTAGCGGCAACCGCAGATGTTTCACTCACCTTCACTTCGTTTCGGTCGTTCAACATGACAGCGCATTGTTGGAGGGTTTGCGCTTGAAAGCGAAAAGAGGAGAGCCGAAAGCTAAAAGCTTAGAGCTGAAAGCTTACCGTCTCAGAGCTTCATCTGCTTTTCATTTCGCAGTAGCTTGCCGTACTTCAGCTGGAATTCTTCGCCGCGCCAGACGATCGTGTTGCCGGCGAAACCTGCGACCCAGATGCCCATCTGCACCATGTCGCGCAGTGGCAACAGCCACAGTCTGGGAAGTACCTGGTGATCCCCCAGCACTTCGGCGCCTACGGCCATCGCTTGCGTAAGGCGCAGGAAGAAACTCATCGCAAGGAGCCACAGACTCAGCGGGCTCAACCCGCTGGCGATCAAATTAAGAAAGCCCCACGCCAAGCCATGCGTAAAGATCAGGCCGATGTAGCCGCCGGGTCTGGCGTCGCGAACGGTGCGCGCCCAACGCAACTGGTGATCGACGAAACCGCTCCAGTTGTACGCCGGAATGGATGTCTCTACCACTTCAGGGCTGAGTGCGACTGAGTACCCGGCTTTGACCACGCGGGCACCCATCTGATAATCGTCGGCGAGTTGATCGAGAAGGCCCAACAGGCCCCCTGCTTCTTCCAGCGCATCGCGGCGCACTGCCAGCGTTGAACCCAGACCGTATTTCAAGCCCCCCTCAATCATTCTTGAAAGCAATACGCTGGGGATGAAATCGGTGGCGATTCCCAGCGCCTCAAGCCTCGAACCGAAAGAGCCGTGCGCACGGCCGCGATAGAGCGCCGTTACCAGTCCGACCGGTGCGCTCTGCGTCTGCTGGTCGAAACAGGCCATCACGCGCCCAAGATAATTTGGCGAGACCGTGATATCGGAATCGTTAACGAGCAGGTAGTTGTAGCGCGCGTGAATAGCAAGTTGAAACAGCGTGCTCACTTTTCCGTTCGTGCCGAGGCGTTCTGGGCACTCAATGAGACTAATGGCGACCTGCGGGAACTCGGTTTTGAGCCGCTCGACTGCGGCTGCAGCAGGGTCGTCGAGCGACGAAACGCCGAAGAGAAGTTCGAATGCGCCTGCGTAGTCCTGGCGGCAATGGCTGCGAAAGGCGTCGAGCATGCCAGGGTCAAGCCCCTTGAGGGATTTGAGAACCGTAACACCGGGAGCAAAGGCAGGAAACGGCCCGCGCCGGCTGCGAAGATACATCCGCGCAGCGATCATGGACGCCAGAAAATATGCCATCCCTGCCACGGTTAACACCGTGGTGACGATCTCTACAGCCAACGCAAATCCTTGAGGCATGGCTAGATTATCTCTGGTTTTGAACGGTTTCTGGAGCAGGCAAGATCGAATAAGCCAGAAGGAAAGTTACCGTCGCTCAGAAAATCCTACTCGTAGCGCAGCGCTTCGATGGGATCGAGGTTCGCCGCCTTCCATGCTGGATAAATGCCGAAGACCAGGCCGATGACGCACGCGACAATGAATGCAATGCTGACCCAAGTGATGGAAAGAGACGCGTGCAGGAACGTGACGGCGAAGTGCAGAATGACGGTCAGCAGCGATCCTGCGAAGATGCCCAGCAATCCGCCCACCATGCAAAGCGTGACGGCCTCTACCGTGAACTGGAGGAGGATGTTTTTTCTGGTTGCGCCAATCGCCTTGCGCACGCCGATCTCCCTGGTCCGCTCGGTTACGCTCACCAGCATGATGTTCATAACGCCCACGCCGCCCACGATGAGGCCAACGGAAGAGACGGCAACCATGAAGAGGAAAAGGCCGCCCGTGAGCTGGTTCCAAAGACGAGTAAGCGAATCGGGACTAAAGAGCGCGAAATTGTCATCCTGCTGAACCGTGAGCTTCCGCCGAATGCGCAGGCGCTCGCGAACTTCCTCGGTAACCAGCGCCTTGTTGGCAGGGTCGTCGTAACGGACGACAAGCCAGTAGTCCAGGATCTCCGGGTGGATTTTGCGGAAAGTTTCGAGCGGAAAATAGGCGGAGTTGTCCTCAGTGTTGCGCCCGCTGCCGAAGGCTTGTTTCTGCTTGTCGAGCACGCCAATTACGGTGAACACATCACCGCTGCACTCGATTTCTCCGCCCAGGGGCGACTCTCCCGGAAAGAGTTCTTCCGCAGAATCATGGCCAAGGATAACGACGTTGGCCCGGCGTATCTCTTCCGATTCGGTCCACATGCGGCCTTCGGTCAGGTTCACATCGGCCACTTGGTTGCGATAGGTAGTTGCCCCGTACAGAATTGAATTCGATACCTTGTGCGTGCCGTGCTTGATAGAGACGGAGCCCAAGCCCGTTTGGAAATTCTGATAGGTGAGTTCGGGATCGACGGCTACGACGTGCGGAAGGTCGCGCAGCGAAACGCCGTCTTCGTAAGTGAGCCTCTTGCGATTCAGCTCTTCAGTGGTTGGCCGATGCCCGAACGGCTCATAGTGAAAGACCCACAGGCTGTTGGTGCCGAGTGAGCTTACGAAGTCGTTAATGTTGTTGTTAAGTCCGTTGATGGCTGACGAGATGAGAATAACGGTGGCGATGCCGATGGAGATGCCGAGAACGGTGAGACCGGAGCGCAACTTGTTTTTGCGCAGCGTATCCAGGGCAAGCTTTATTGATTCCTGTGTGTCAGAAAACCGCATCGCTTAGAGCTCCGCCCGCAGCGCCGCAATGGGATCGAGAGCGCTAGCTTTGTGTGCGGGATAGATTCCGAAGAACAGTCCCACGGATGTTGCGGCGACGAGGGCCACAAGGATAGACCAGATTGCCACGACCGAAGGAAAGGCAATGATCAGCGTGACTACTTTTGCAGCGGTAATGCCCAGGACAATACCGATGATGCCGCCAAGAGCCGCAATGAACGCGGATTCTATCAGGAACTGAAGGAGGATATCGCGCCGCTTTGCTCCGAGCGCCTTGCGAACGCCGATCTCGCGGGTTCGCTCCGTTACACTCACGAGCATGATGTTCATAATGACAATGCCGCCTACCACGAGCGAGACCGCGGCAATGGCGGCTACAACTGCGCCGAAGTTGTTGAGCACCGTTGCGAGCAGGTTCTGAAATGTGGCGCTGGAGTCGATGGAGAACGAGTCTTTTGTGCCCGGGGCAAGATGGCGCTGCGTCCGCATGATGGTGCGCAACTCATCTGCTACGGAATCGAGGACCGCACCACCGCCGCCCGCGTCAACCAGGATGCTGAGAGTGCGATGGGAGCCATAGGCCTGCAGAAAGCAGCTAAGCGGAATTGCTACCCAGTTATCCATGCTTCGGCCGAGCATCTTACCCTGCCTCTCACCGACCCCAATGACGGTATAGGGCGCGCCATCAACTCGAATCTCCTTGCCGAGAGGATCGCCGGGACCGAGCACATTGTCGACGATATCTGACCCAACGATGGCGACGCGGGTTGAGTGCGAATCTTCCACCTCGGTGAATCCACGGCCAATTTCTATGTTCAGGTTGGAAATGGGAGGCATGGTCCATGTCCAGCCGCGAATGTCAGTGTCGGTAGTGGATTTCGACCCGCGGACAACCTTGCCAGTATTGTTTCGCTGCGCGCCTACTGATACGCAACTGCGGCACTTGTCGAGAATGGCGCGATAGTCGTCGTAAGTGACGTCTTTGCGCTTTTGAAACTCCACATACTCGTCAATGGTCATGAAGGTTTGCGGCATCTTGCTGACGGTGATGACTGAAGCGCCGTAGGTGTTGACCTTGGAGGTGACGAATTCCTTGGCGCCATTGGTCAGGGTGACGACCATGATCACTGACGACACACTGATGATGACGCCCAGAAGGGTGAGGATGGTTCGCAGCTTGTTGCCCCACAGGGACTGGAGCGCGAGTTTGACTGCCTCACTGAATTCCATTGATCTGCTTTCTCTATTTGGGCGCGAAAATTCTCCAAGGCCCTTCTCTAGGATACGCAGAGCAGACGCGTTGTGTTCCGCCTTCGAGGCCTTCTGGATGGTTTTGTGATGAAACGCTTTAACTGGAATTGGGTCTAGAGTTAAAAAGCAGCTGCCGAACGCTACCTGCGAGGTTCGAGCCTCGCCTAATTTCCTGAGCTTCCGAAGCCTTTTTCCGCGCGGGAGGAGTCCTGAAGCGTTTCAGCCTCCTCGACAGGGCCGGTGAGGACATGGACGGGGATCATCTGGGCGATTTTTTCGCCGGCATTGATTTCTATTGCTGCCTCGCCCAGGTTGGTCATGAGAATGAGGATTTCGCCGCGGTACCCGGCGTCAATGACGCCCCCGGTGGTGGCAATACCGCGGGCGGCCATGGAGGAGCGATCACGGACCAGCAGGCCGAGGGGTCTGCCGCTGCCCGGATCGCGGGCCTCGACGGCGATGCCGGTCCGGACTCTGACTGTTGCTCGGGGAGCAAGGGCCGTTGTTTCGAGGGCGAACACGTCATACCCCAGGTCTTCGCCAGGATGCGCGACTACGGGCAGGCGGGCGGATGCTTCTAAGCGCTTTACTCGCAACATGAGTTTGATCTTAGCGGAGCGGGCGGGTGGTGCGGGTAAATGCCGAATAAGCGACCATCCATTCAGAAGCGATCGATCTGGCGGCTTTGCCACTTACAATGCAGTCCAAAAATTCTTTGAATCAATCTCAATCCAACTAATAGCGGCTAAGGATCTCGCTCGACGAATCGCTCAATAAGAATCTCAAAGATCAAGCTGGACAACGCTTCGCATTGGAAGTATTCTCGTGCATCTTGGATCCTGCATTTTGGGTCCCCATCAACTGAAACTATCGGGCGTTCTCCGAACGAGGCGCGCGCGGGCGCGAGGAATCTCTTGCGGTTTCCCCTGACAAGTGTTGGACCCGAGCCGCCTTCTGCTCTGGCATTTCACAACCCAGCATCGCCCCTATGACTCGCACTCTGAGCCGCGCGCTGGTCCGCGACGGAGGTCATATGAAAGTAGCGAAAGGTGTAAAAGTGGCTGCACTTGCTCTCGTCATCGCTGCAGTCATCACTCTTGTTGGCGTGCAAGTTGTCACGCCGAGAGCGCACGCCCAGGACAACGGTGATACCGAGCAGTCGCAAATCGCGATCGGCTGGCGCATCGCTCCTTCGTTCATCAACGCTCAAGGGAAAGATCACGCGCTGGTAGGACTGGGAAGTTTTATCGTCAACGCGCAGGCAGATTGCAATGGCTGCCACACTTCGGATCCCGCCAATGAGTATGTGTTCGGGAACAACCCTTATCTCCTTAACTTCACTGCTCCCAGGCATTACAACCAGGCGACCTACCTGGCTGGGGGATCGAACTTTGGTCCGGTCGGTCCGGGAATGGTGAACGACACAACCAGCCCCTTGTACGGGGGACCGGGTCTCGGCCCGAATATCATCAGTCGCAACCTCACACCTGATCACACCGGTAATCCTGAAGGAGGCAATGATCTAGCCACCTTCATGACGATCTTGCGGACTGGACACGATTTCGACCAATTGCACCTGAACTGCTCCAACGTCGTAACCGACAATTGTTATCAATTTCCGGTAAACGGAGCCGTACTCCAGGTGATGCCCTGGCCGTTGCATGCGAACATGACCGATCGTCAGCTGAAGGCAATCTGGACGTATCTGAGCACAGTACCGTGCAATGCCCATAATGACGCGCTCGGTGATATGTATCCCTGGTTGAAGAACGACTGCTAGAAGACTGAGACGCTGAACCCCGATGCCACCCTGGCGACGCCATCTATCGTTAGGGTGGCATCGAAGGTCGTCACCATCACTCCACCCAGAGTCATCCCTATCGGGGCAACGCCTGCCCGATTCCTATCCATACTCAGTTAAGAATCCGTTCAACGCGGCCAGCGTCCCCCTGACGGATTGCGGGTGAGTGACCGCGTATACGGAAGTAACTTGATTCTGCGATAGAAGCTTCGAAGACCAATTGATGAAGGGCAATCGCAGATTTTTCCTCGCTCAAGCTAGTCTGGATGACAGCGATAAGGGGTTGGCGGCCGTGTTAGCGGGCTGGCCGGGGCATCAGTGTTCATTGCTGGTTTTGGCGGGATGGTGAGCCCCGGCGGGGAATTTCCCGGTCGGGGCTCGTGGTATTCGGCAAAAGGACTCGTAAGCCGAATTCTGTTTCATTGCGGTCATTCCTCTAGGCGCCGCATTGCTGCGGACACTCATCAGCGACCTACCCGGAGGTTTCGGCGATTCTGGAGCCGCCTTGCCGCATCGGGCCGATGCGCAGCCGAACCTGGCTCCCGGCTCGGGCTTCCCTCCCTATTTGGTCTTGCTCCGTGTGGGGTTTACCCTGCCTCCGGCCTCACGGTCGGAGCGGTGCGCTCTTACCGCACCTTTTCACCCTTACCCCTGCGTGGGGCAGCCCTCTGGACGAATCCATCGGAATGCCCGCATACCCGCTTTACGCGGATAGCAAGGGCGGTATGTTTTCTGTGGCACTGGCCGTCCACGGGCCTTGAAGCCCGCGTCCCGGACGTTATCCGGCACACTGCCCTGCGGAGTTCGGACTTTCCTCCCCCGGAGCCCGATTGCTCGAAACGCCGGCAGCGACCGCCCGGTCCTCCTGCCAGGGTTTAGTGTATCGCGATTCACGAAGCAGCGGATCAAATGTGGGCTGTTTTGGAGTTGGATGAATCCTGCGTCGTATGCAGTCCATCCATTCATTGGCAGTCGTGATTGGCAGTCGGCTGAAGTCATAGCCGGGCAAGCCAGCGAACCTTCCCGTTCATCGATTTTCCGCGGAATGCGCATCGCAAGGAGATTCAAATGAAAATTGCTTACCTGGTGGGCCGGGTCCTTTTGGGGCTCGTGATGCTCGTTTTTGGTTTGAACGTATATCTGCAGTTCATGCCCGCGGGACAGCTTCCGCCGGGTCCGCTGGCTGACTTCAATCACGCTCTTTTCACCTCGCACTACATCTACGCGATAGGCGTTTTCCAGGTTGTGCCTGGGATTCTTCTTCTGCTGAACCGGTATGTGCCGCTGGCTCTTGCATTGCTGGCGCCGGTAATTGTGAACATTTGCTTCATTCACATCTTTATGGCGCCAAGTGGGCTTCCGTTAGCCGCAGTGGTCGTCATTCTGTGGCTGATCGTGTTTTATCCTGTGCGGGCTGCCTTCAGCGGCATTTTCAGGAAGAACCTTCCCGATCAGATTTGAGGGTGCTCGGATGCGGTTATTCGCCTGCGCCGATAGAATTGGGGCAGGCTTATGATTCGTTACCTCTATCTCGGACGTGTTCCCTATGATGAGGCGCTTCGGCTGCAAGCGGAGCTGATTGAGCTGCGACTACAGGGGCGCGTCGATAACGTGCTGCTGCTGTTGGAACATCCTCCGGTTCTGACTCTAGGCCGGAATGCCAATCGTGCTAACGTCCTTGCCTCTGATGAAATGCTGGCGGCGCGTGGGGTTACGCTGCACGAGATCAATCGCGGTGGCGATGTCACTTACCACGGCCCGGGACAGCTTGTCGGTTATCCCATTTTCGATTTGCGCAGCTTGCGGAATGCGAAAGGCGGCCGCCTTGGCCCGGTGGATTTCGTTCGCCTGATGGAAGAAGCGCTGATCCGGCTCTGCGGAGTGTATGGCGTTATGGCTGGTCGCATCAGCGGCCTCACCGGCGTGTGGTGCGGCCTGGACCCGGCAAAAGACTCGCCCGAAAGTTTGCCGCATACAGTGCTCGGGCGCAAAATTGGCGCGATTGGCATTCATGTCTCTCGCGGCATTACTTCGCACGGGTTTGCGTTCAATGTGACGACCGATCTTCGCGATTTTTCGCTGATCAATCCCTGTGGGATCACGGACCGGCCCGTAACCAGTCTTCAGGTCGAGATGGGAGGGCGCAAAGAGGAAGTGCCTTCACTCGAAGCTGCCGCTGAGCAGGCCTCGCGGCAGTTTGGGCTGGTGCTTGGGGAACATGTTCTGGCAATTGAGAGTCTCGATGCGCTACGGGCACAGGCCAAGGCGGCTGAGTTTCCGGCTGAAGACACGCCGTTGCAGACCCCGTCTGAAATTGAGCGGCTGCTGGGCGCAAAAGATCGACCGGTTCGGGCTTGAAACGAACAGCTTTCAGCTTTGTCGTGGTGAATTGAGGGGCTTGCTATCCCACGCTTCGCAAAAGCGAAGGATGAGGCACCCGGCACTTCGCCTGGAACGCCCCGTTCCAGTGCAGCGATTTATAATCCGGCAGGAACAGCCTGCATTTTCACCCACAGGAAACGGATCCACACTCGAGCGCGGAGAAGATACGAATGCCAACCGACGTAATCATGCCCCAGATGGGCGAGTCAATCGTTGAGGGCACCATTACCAAATGGCTCAAGAAGCCCGGTGACCGCGTAGAGAAGGATGAGCCCCTGTTCGAGATTTCTACGGACAAGGTGGACGCGGAGATTCCGTCTCCGGCCGCGGGCATTCTCAGCGAGATCAAGATCGCAGAGGGCACCACGGTTGGCATCAACACGGTGGTGGCGGTGATTGGCGAAGCAGCCGCGTCGGTGGCTTCAGCCGAGCCTGCACAACAAACCACGGTCAGGATCGATGTTGTGATGCCGCAGATGGGTGAGTCCATTTTTGAGGGCACCATCACGAAGTGGCTCAAGAACGTTGGCGACGTGGTCACCAAAGATGAGCCTCTTTTCGAGATCTCAACGGACAAGGTGGATGCGGAGATTCCCGCTCCGGCAGCGGGCGTTCTTACCGAGATCAAAGTGCTGGAGGGCGCCACCGTCAGCATCAACACGGTTGTGGCCACCATCGGCGCTTCACCCAATGGATCCGCGAGCGCTCAAGCTGCTTCGGCCGCGCCGCAAGCTCAATCGGCCGCAGTGCCAAGTGTGCCAATCCTGCATGCTTCAGCTCACAGCAAGTCTGGTGCGCCGATCCGCTCGTCGCCGCTGGTGCGCCGCATTGCCAGGGAGAACAACCTCGACCTCGGGCAGATTGCGGGCAGTGGTTCAGCCGGGCGCATTACCAAGCAGGACATTTCGGCATTTCTTGCGAAATACGGACCCGGCGGTACCGCTCCTCCAGCAACAAAAAAAAGCGCCGCGGCAAGCTTGCCCCCGCCCCCGCCGCTTACGGGCGATCTGGTGCAGATGAGCAAGATGCGCGCCATCATCGGGCAACGCATGGTTGAGAGTCTGCAGACGAGCCCCCACGCACACACGGTTTACAAGGTAGACATGACCCGCGTTGTGCGCCGCCGTGATCGCGAACGCAATGCATTTGAGCAGAAGCACGGCTTCAAGCTTACTTACATGCCGTTTATCGCAACCGCCGCGGTTGAAGCGCTGCGACGCTTTCCAATTCTGAATGCTTCGCATGAAGACGGCTCAATTCGCTATCACCAGAACATTCATCTTGGCATCGCGGTTGCGCTTGAGTGGGGTTTGATTGTGCCGGTGATTCGTAGTGCCGAGCAGTTGAGCTTCAGTGATGTCGCCCGCACTATTGCTGACCTGGCCATGCGTGCGCGAAGCAAGAAGCTGATGCCCGACGAGACATCCGGCTCCACGTTTACGCTGACCAACTCGGGCGCATTCGGCGGCGAATTCGGCATGCCGATCATCAACCAGCCGGAGTCAGCGATTCTGGCGATTGGCGGATTGCGTAAAGAAGCCGCCGTGCTGACGGATGCAGAAGGAAACGACACCATTGCGATTCGCTCAACGCAGTACTACTGCCTGGGCTTCGATCATCGAGTGATCGATGGCGCGGACTCTGGCAAATTCATGCTGGAGTTCAAGCGTGTGCTTGAGAGTTGGGACCGGCCGTTAAGTTGAGCGAGTGTGGCACGGCTGAAAGCCGTGCCCTTTCAAGTTCCACTCTCGTGGCTTCAGTTCAACGGTGAAGCCGTGCCTTTCAAACCCAGCAATTCGCCAGCCGTGCTTAGGAAGCTTGCTCCAGCGGTTGCATTGCGTTTTCCAGTGCGATGGCGCGTGGGAACAGGATGTTGTTCTCCAGGTGGATGTGCTGGTGGAGATCCTGCTCAAACTCTTTCAATCCTGCATAGTACGCCAGATAAGTCGGGCACGCTCCCACAGGCGTGGTGAAGTTACTTGTGAGCTGCTGGATTTGCGCGAGCAATTGGCCAGCGTCATCGTGCTCGCGGGTCATCATCTCAATGGGATGAGTGACGGTTCCGAAACTACCTTGAGGCAGCGGGGCACCTTGAATCTGTGCTTGTTCAAGCTTGACGATGTAGGGGAAAAGCACGTTCTCTTCCTTGCCGAGATGATGAATGAGCTCTTCATCAAGTTGCGCAAGCACTTTCTGGAGCGAAGGCAAGTGGGCCTGCGTGTCGCCGTGGCGATTAACTACCTTCTGAGCCAGCATGGCGAGGCGCGGCAATTCATTCTTCACATATTCGTGATGCGTGGTGACAATGTGCGTGATCAGCCGGTGCATCGAGGTCTGCGCCCAATCGGTTCCGGCGGGTGCTGCTGATTGTGCGGCCGTCTCGAGCGCCGCAACCACAGTGGCAACATCAATGTTGCGCTCGTTGCATGCATCGGTAAGCGGCTTGCGGCCGCCGCAGCAATAATCAATGCCGAGCCGTTCAAAAACGCGAATGGAAGTGGGCTGCTCAAGTGCGATCTCACGAACGGTCTTTGCTGTGTTGGTCATGTTCAACTCCTGTAACCACTCTAGGAAAATCGCTGAAACGGCACAGCGACTTTAGTCACTGGCTTGTCTCGCAAACTCTGCGCTAGTGATCGAAACTATTCGTATTCGGTACGAGTTCCATGTAGATTTCACGCGAGAGGTTTGTCTGCCAATGGCCAGTAATGCGCGCTGTGCCGACAAGTCCGAAGAAGATGATTGCAAGCGCAGCCGCTACGGTCCATGGCTTGAGTGCGCGGTTTTTCCAGCGCGCAGCAATGGTGTGGTGGGTCGCCGGAGCAGGAATTGTACCGTTTGACGCTTTCTGCGGCGTTAACGAAAACTGCAGTGCGTTTTCTGCCGGGCATGCGGAGACACACTCCATGCACGCGGTGCATTCCACGGATCTTACTTGGATGAGCTTGTCGACAGGTAGATGCGACGGGCAAGCCTTGTTGCATTTGCCGCAATCGATGCAGGCGTCCGCATCGCGCCGGATCTTAACGGGGCTCAGAGCGGACACGATGCCCATCAAAGCACCGTAGGGGCAGAGATACCGGCACCAGAAGTTCTGAATGACGACGGAAAGGGCCGCCAACAGCATGACGACGGCGAGTCCGATGGTGCCCAGGTACCGGAAGAAGTTCAGCATCTTGACGTCGGCGACGATGCCGAACGGCGACATGAGAAATCCAATAAGCCCGTCCACCGGCATGGTAAAGACGATGAAGAGAAAGAATGCGAGCAGCAGGTATTTCAAACTGCGCAGCGTGACATCGAGCCAGCCAGGCACATCGAGGTTGCGATGGAAGACTTTGCGGCCCAGCTTCCACAAGTATTCAGACATGGTGCCAACCGGGCATAGCCAGGAGCAGAAGGCCTTCTTCAGCAGCAAGCTCACGGCCACAAATACGCCGAACAGGATCATCGCGGCGGGGTGGATCTCCGGAATATGGCGGGTAGCGAGGAAGTAGCGCAGGTTGATGAGACCGGCGATAGGCAGCCAGCCATCGACTCCAGCAGGCCGGTCGACATACATTGTGGCGCCGTGGCTCTCAAAATAACGCACCCACAACAGGAACTGAATGCCCAGGAAGGCGTTGAGCAAAAGAAAGGCGATCTGGACCGCGCGGCGCGTTTGCTGTGACCTGTCGGGGGAGAGGCGGCGCACCAGTGTTTTCTTTGGCTTCGGCACCGCCACGGCAATTTCCGAGGCTGAATCGTGAGCTGTGGTTGAGCTGAACATGTGGTCCTTCTTAGGCTCAACATATAAGGGGAATAGCCGCGGACATAGGACTTAAGTCACAGCACAAGGGGCGTACTCGTGCGAAGGTTGCAGGTGTGATGGGTTGTTCTGGAGAATGAACATGTCGGTTTCGGCAGCCTTTATCAAAGCAGTAGAACCGGCCACTAAGCCGCGGAAGAGAGCACAAGCGGAAGAACCAGAGAAGCAAGTGGACGAGCAACAAAAAACCGCACGTTTTCTGCCCCGGGAACATGGGGCAACGGCGATGTTGTTTACGCCCATGGTATGTGCCGCGATTCTGGCACGCACGTGGAACTGGATGGAATTAGCCGCATTTGCTGCGGCGTTTGCTGCCCTGGCGGCCAAAGATCCGATGGTAATTCTGGCACGTCAGCAGCTTGTATGGAAAACGCCTCATGCGGAAACGCCTGTTGCGGCGCGCTGGTTTGTAGCATGGATGCTGGTGCTGGCAACCAGCGGCCTGGTGCTGCTCTTTACGTGGCCTTGGAAAGCGACGCTCGCGCTGGGGCTTGGTGTCGGCGTGTTTTCGATTTTGGCTGTGTTGGTAAACGTGAAAAATCGCCAACGCTCTACGCTGTTTCAAATTGCGAGTGCTGTTGCGCTCACGTCCAGCTCGCTGGCAACATCGCTGTCGGCCACCGGTGCGATTCAAAACTGGTGCTGGTGGCTGTGGTTATTTTTGGCGTTGCAGGCCGCGGCGGGAATACTGGTGGTTCATGCAAGGCTCGATGCGCGCATTGCATTGCGCAATCCCGCCAAGGCTACGCGCGAGTTTCGGCGCAAGGCGCAGGTGGCCGTGGCTGTAATGGGTGCTGCAGCCGCGACTGCGGGGGTGCTTCACCACAGCTTCGTTGCTTTGGCGTTGCTGGTGGCGGTGATTGGTTATGCATACGACCTGCACAGCCAGCGCGACGCGAGCGACCTGCAGCGGCCGCTCACCAGCGTCGGACAGCGGGCATTAGCACTTTCTTCAGCCGTTTCAGTTCTGCTTATTGCGGGGCTCTGGTAGGCTAAGCCTGCTTTCAACTGGAAATAAATTGTTTGCAGCAGCAGAGACCGTCCGACTTTGTGGATCAACCCTATTTTCCGGCCCAGCCCAATCCGTCGGAGCCTTTGCCGGTGGCGATGGAGCGCTGCACTTTCCAGGTTCCCAGGTTGATTTCAGCCACCTGGTTGGCGCGGATGCAGGAGACGTAGGCTGATTTCCCATCGGGAGCCGTTAGGACTTCCTGCGGGTCGGCTCCGACCTCAACACTGCGCACCACCTTCATGGTTGCCAAATCGACGACATCGACCAGGTTTTTGGAGGGGATGGGCATCAGCAAGTAGTGACCGTCCTTGGTGAGCGCCGCGCCGTAACCTAATCCGCTGAGCGGAACCCAAGTGTGAATCTTGTTGGTCGCGGTGTCGATCACGGCCATTTGAGGCTTCGTCTGGTCAGCGGTGAATACCCAGCGGTCATCGTTTGAGATGGAAATGCGCTGCGTGTTGCTGGAGATAGGAATAATGGCCAGTGTCTTGCGGCCTTTGATGTCGAGCACAGACACCGTGCCTGGGCCCACGTTCGCCGTGTACCCGCGTGTGCCGTCGTGAGAGATGGTGAACATATGGCTCTCAGGCTGTCCGGTTGGGATAGATCCGACAATCTTCCAGGTCTTTGGATCGATGATAGTAACGGAATGATCAAGTTCGGTAGTGACGTAGAGCATTCCATCTTTCGGCCCGAAGACTGGGCAGTGCGGTCGCACGCCGTGATCGAATTCAATGTTGTTCGCAATCTTTCGGTCGGTTAGATCGATAACGACGATATTTTTGCCATCCGTGCCGGGGCTGCCCACGCCTGAGTTTCCGTAAATGGGGACTACGGCGAAATGGCCATCGGGCGAGCCGGCTACTTCGTGTCCTGTGATGCCGTCTTCTGCGACGGATGCAACGACGGAGCCAGCTGCTGGATCGACAATGGCAAGGCTGCGTTCGCCCTTTTGAGCGACCAGCAATTTGCCGTGTTGAGCCAGGGCGGGGGTGACGGCAACGGACAACAGTACGAGGGGAAGAAGCGGGTGCATTGAATTCATGAGACCTCTCTCAGGGAAGACTATAGCGCCTGAGGGGCGTAACGCGCCCCTGGTTTGTTGGGAACCGGTACAAGCCGGAATTGAGTTGTCGGCAGGTTCGGTATCCTGATGAATATGGCTCGGCCGCATGGCGACAACGAACTGGTGCAGATCATGGATGCGGCGTTTGCGAATGCGGCGCGACGCGCGGGCGTGTGGCTGCTTTGCCGGTCGGGATGTACGCAGTGCTGCTTCGGAGCGTTCGCCATAAACCAGCTTGACGCACTCCGGCTGCGCGAAGGCATGGACGTGCTGCGGCGTGACAATCCGCCCTTAGCTGCGGACGTTGAACGACGCACGGCCGACTGGTTGGAAAGATTCGGTGCAGAATTTCCAGGAGATCGGGATTCTGGCCTGCTGGGCGAATCCGATGAGGAGCGTGAGCGCTTTGCAGAATACGCCAACGACGCGGCTTGCCCGGCGCTCGATCCCGAGACAGGCCGATGCGATTTATATGAGTGGCGGCCGATGACGTGTCGCGTGTTCGGCCCTCCTGTTCGCACCGAGTCGCCCGATGGCGAAAGTGGCTTGGGCCATTGCGAACTCTGCTTTGGTGAGGCAACTGCAGAAGAGATCGTCAGCTGCGAAATGCAGGTTCCACACGAGTTGGAGCAGCGGCTGGTTAACGAACTTGCTGAACGGGGCGAAACCGGCGAGACAGTAGTGGCGTTTGCTCTGTCGCGATGCAAGTGATCCAGAAGCTCTGAACGCATGATGCCGTAAACTTGAAACAAACAAATGCAAACGCGTCCATGCTGGATTGAAATTCGTACCCGCGCCCTTGAAGAAAACTACCTCTTTCTGAAGACTCTTGCCCCTCCTGATGCGGAACTCCTGGTCATTCTCAAATCTGACGCCTACGGGCACTCGCTGGAGATTTGCGCGCGCGCGCTGGCCGTCGCGGGAGTGAAGTGGATTGCGGTGACAAGCCTGGAAGAGGGCATCGCTGCCCGCGCGCTGTGTCCCCACGTGAGGGTGATGGTGATCGGCGGAGTGGTTCCCGGGCAGGGCCCTGAGCTGGTGAAACACAATTTGACAGCCGTGGTGTGGGAGCCGTCGCAGCTGGAGGACATTGCCGCAGCTGCGGGTGCTGTGGGGCTAGGCCCCGCATCGTTGCCCGTCCATGTTGAAATCGATACGGGTATGAGCCGTCAGGGCGTCAGCGCAGATGGCCTGCGCGCAGTGCTGGCGCATTTTGCGCCCGACTCGCCGCTCAGGCTCGAAGGAATCATGACGCACCTGTACGCGGCGGATGAATCGAACGGCGTTGCCACGCATGCGCAGCTGAACCGTCTTCAGCATGCCTTGGAGCTGGTTGAGGCGGAGGGGCTTTATCCTGACTGGCTGAACGTGGGTAACTCGGCCGCGCTGCTGTCGGGCACCGGCCGAGAGATCGTGGCCCTTGCTGCGCGCCACGGCATGAAACCGATGATCCGGCCAGGGTTGGCGCTCTACGGATTGGCGCCGCGCTTTGAGCCGGCCAAGGAACAGCCTGCTGACGTGGTCGCATCGAGTTCTCACTTGCAGCCCGTGCTGAGTTGGAAATCCAAGGTCATCAGTTTGCGGGATATTGAAGCCGAAGATGTGGTGGGTTACAACGGCACGTTTGTGGCAACCGAGCCGATGCGGCTTGCGCTGCTCACGGTTGGCTATGCAGATGGGTTGTTCCGCAACTTGGGCAATCGGTTCAGCATGCTGGTTCGCGGCCAGCGAGCGCCGATTGTGGGGCGAGTCAGCATGGACCACACGGTAATCGATGTCACAGATATTCCCGAGGTCGCGACCGGTGATGAGGTGGTGATTATCGGCACGCAGAACGAGGAGACAATTACTGCCTACGACCATGCCGATGCGGCTGGAAGCATTCCGTGGGAAGTGCTGACGCGCATCAGTTCGCGGCTTGAGCGAGTGGCTATCTAGCCTTTGCCAGACCGGCGGCTGGTGTGATGAGCCCGAAGTCATTCGAAGAACAACCGCGGATCCTTCGAATGCGCATGCGGCCCTTGGGCGGCAAACTTTCTCGGGATGACAGTCTCAAGTTATTAGACTTGAGTTCCTGATTCGGTACTCTAATCGGAAATGCTTTCTTCGGGGCAGGGGCGCAGGCCTGATGCACCCTGCACGGCGGCAATCATCGCATCTGTGCCCATGCAGGAATTCAGCAGCATGTGATAGAGCTGTCGCGAGCACCACTCCTGCTGGTAGAACTTGCGAATGACGGCCGCACGCCGCTTGTCGAATGCTGTAATCTGCTGGTCAGCATGGTGGGCCTGAGCGGGAAACGAGCGGGCAAACCAATCGCGCTTGGCGCTGGCAGTGGCGTACACAAAAACGTGGAAACACCCGGGACGGCCGGCCAGCGCACAGGCCGCGCCGCGGCCGACGAGCACGCAGTTACCTTCCTCCGCTGCCGCCAGAATTTCCTTCTTAATGAGCGCAAGCATTCGTTCTGAATCGAATACTTCCTCGTCGGCTACGGCGGCCACCGACAGGCCCGAATCATGCCAGAAAACCTTGCCGTAGCGGTAATACCAGGGATCGAGCCGCTCATCAAATTTGGCGGCCATTCTGGGATCCACGCCGGCTCTGCGGGCAGCTCCGGTAACCAATTCGGAATCGAGCAACCTCCAGCCGAGGCGTTCTGCCAGGTCGTGGGCAAACTCGCCGCCGCGCGATCCATACTCGCGTTCTATCGTGATGACCTTGATGGGCGCATGCATCATGGCTTGAATCCACCCTCCGGAGTCCAATTTACCCCCGATCAAACCAAATGGACAACTGTGCGCTTAAGACGCTTGCGGGCACGACTCACTTCGAGATTCCGGGCTCACCCAGTATTTTGGAGGTCTCCCAACGATCTTGTTTGTGCGCAAGAAGAACAGGCACGGGAGAGATCCCGTGCCCAAATAAGACATTCGGAGTGAGTTTGTTGTTTTTACTGGGTGATCTTTACTGAGTAACTGGCTCCGTCGGCAGTTCTTTGGGCGGTGCCTTCAAGTGTTTGGCATTGGGAGGCACGGGGGCAGTGGGTGCGGTGGGCGCATTGGCTACGCTTGGCGCGGAGGGCAGCGCCGGGCCTTTCTTGATGCGCAGATCTCCATTGCTTGTGCTGAGGTCGATCGTGGCTTGGCCGGAGCCAATTTTCCCGCTAACGGACTTGTCTTGCTCCCCACTGATGTTCAGGCCGTAATCGGTGACGATGTCGCCGTTGTGTGTGCGGCCGCTTACGTTGGCAGATGCATTGGGCGGCAGCGTGATCTCAACATCTCCCTTATTGTTTTTCGCCTCGATACTGAAGGCCCCAGCGGGCAGAATCGCGATGCGCCCATCGCGGGTTTCAACGTAGCTGTCACCATAGATCTGGTTCAGGTCGATGTCCTTGGAGCGGGTGACGACGTGGACCAGGCCCTTGGATTGGTTGACGCGAAGATTATCCGAGTCGAACGTTAGATCACCGGGGAGGCTTGCAATCTGCACATCTGTGCGAGAAGTATGCACGCTCACCGGGCCAGTGACGTTTTCCACGTGAAGTTCGCCGAACACGTCGCCATTGACTGAAAGGCGCCCCTTTATTTGAGAGATCGTCAGGTCGTTGGTGTTGCCGTCGGTAAGCAGATCGCCATCCACCTGATGAGCGGAGAAGTCGTGCTTGTTGTTGGAGAGGTGCGCCTGCACGGTGCCGGTGATCGAGTTCAGGTGCACATCGCCGCGGGTTGCGGTCAGGTCGAGGCCGCCGCCGAGGCCTGAAACAGCCACATCTCCCCGGGCCGCCTTGATCGTAACCTTCGCGGTCTTGGGAACCGTGACGGTGAAGTTCACGCGGCCGTTGTTGTGACCGTCACTTCGAATGAGGACAGCATTACCGTTCACGTTGATGTGCGCCGCTTCCGTTTCAAAGATCTTCCTCGCGTCGTTATCAGAACTGGCGAAAGCAACTTCGTGTGCCTGCACTTCGACGGTCGGGGTGTCGCCGGCGCTTACGCTCACATCGCCGCGCGGATTTTGTATATCTATTTCGGCACCGGGGCCCACCTGCGCATTCAACACCTGCTGGTCAATTTCGTGCTCAGGAAGACCGAACATGTTGAAAAAGTCTTCCTGGTCACCGTGGTTCCACTGGTTGAACCAGGGGCTGGCGTGGTTCCAGCCGGCGGCGACAAAGCCCAGAATGGCGAGGAAAATAATGATGCCGACGAAACTTCCGCTGCGGCGAATGGGCGTTTCGCGGCGCATGTCGATTGCCCACTCGGCCAACATGCCGAGACCAGCGAGGATGAGGAGCAGCGGCCACCAGCGGCTGTACCACATCCAGAAAGCGGCGCCGGACATGTGTCCGGTGACGATGAGGAGCGCAATGACGCCTACGCCGATGAGGATGACGGGACCGACAAGTGAAGGAACGCGCGGGCCGTAGCCGTGTTGAACTTTCCACGCGTCGCGCTGAGCGCGCATGGCATCGCGCTGCGCGCGCCACGCGGCTTTCTGCTGTTCGCGATAGACCCGCCATTGTGTCTTGGGGTCGTAGGGTGGATATGGCGGCGGTGCTCCGCCACCCGGAGGCATGCTGCTCATGATTGCCCTCCTTCGGAGTCTTTCCCGAAATCATGCGAGGGTGAGGGAACGATTGAGGTGCTCTGCTCCTGAGAGGGCGCTACACCTGAGGGCGGATTTCCACCAGCGCCGTAGCCGGAAAACGGCCAAACAGGGTAGCCGCCTTCCGCAGCCAGCGCTGCGCGTTCGGCAAGTAAAAGCAGCCCAAGCAGGATGAACAGTAGCGGCCAGAACAGGCGCCACAAGTGGTGGACGACGCCCATGGTATTCAACAGCGCGAGAATACCGAACAGCAGCAGGATTGCGGGGCCGCGCAAGCGACGGATCAGATAATACTGGTTCATTTGGAACCCCCTTTTGAATCCTCAATCCGACGCACGATCAGCCACACGCCGAGCCCGATAAGGAGCAGCGGCCAGAAGAAGTGAATGAGGCGGCCGGAGAATATATCCAACTGCCCCAGCAAAAACAGCACTCCGAGTCCAATTAAAACAATCGCCCCTATCGGCTCGCGGCGGCGCCAGCCCGTAGGCGGCACTGGAGGAACCGGTGGAACCGGCGGAATGGGCGGAACACCGGGATCAACAAATCCCGCGGCCGGTGGCGGATAGCTCTGGTAAGGCGCCTGGTACTGGCCTTGATAAGGAGCCTGATATCCCGCTGTTCCTGGCTGGCCTGGCGCAGATGGGTCCGGTGCAGGCTGGTTCGGATCGGAACCCGCCGCCCCTTGCGGTGACATACCTCGTCCAACGCCGAACCACGCGCCCGCTTCGTTCAATCCCAGCGGATCCGGCAGGGGCCGGCCTTCGCGCCGGGCACTTGCCGTGTGGTAGGCCTCAAACACCTGGTAAAAAACCCAGCCCGCGATCAGCAGGCCGAAAATCCCGGACACGTGAGCAGCGCTCACCAGCACGGCAAAGATCACTACATGGATGAGGCCCTTGATGAACTGCCCGTTGTACATGGCTCCCACGCCGGGGATGAGGCCCAGGACTGCCGCGAGTGCGGGGCTGGGCAAACCTGTGGGAGGCATGGCGAATGGCTGCTGAAAGGCATGCCACGTGGTCCAGCACGGTTCGCAAAGGACCTGTCCGCCGGCCGCGTTTCGCACGCAGCTTGCGCACAGCGCTTTACCGCAGCTCTGGCAATAGGCGGTTGCACTAACACCTGGGTGATTTACGCAGTCCATCTTGTGCTCCTCTCTCTTACTTCTGTATCCTTCGTGCCGTTTTGGAGCTGCCGGAATGCGCGGTTTGTCCTGTGGAACGTAAGGGAAGCTTCAATCAACTCACTTGAGTCATTTTGAGCCGGGGGAACTTCAGGCTTACCCGACTGTTGTGGAGGGTCTACACGCGAACCGCCGTCTTTGTGGCTTGGAACCTGTTTGGACTCGCCGGGCTGGTTCGGTGTTGCGTTGTTCTGGGGGGTGGAATTATTTTCATCGCCCTGGTTGTCACCCTCGGTCGTGCGGCGAAGTTCACGGATGCGCGACTCCAACTCATACACATAGCGCAGGTGATCGTAGTAGCGGACGATTGGGACCGAGGCCGTCATGATGCGGCGTTCCATAAATGCGCGAATAGCGGCGGGGCGGAAGTTTGCCATGCGAAGGTCCGCAAGCCGAACTCCGGTAAGGTTGAGGGTCAGAGCGACGGAGAAAAAGGCCATGGCGGCCGTCATCAGCAGGCGAGGCTCAGCAAAGCGGCGAATCTGCCCCATGAAGCCCGGCTGCTGCCAAGCGGCAACGGTTGTCTTGCGCATTTGGGGAACCGGAAGAACGCTGGCGGCGCCTGCGGTCAGGCCGAATCCTGCCACTTGTCCCGGTCCCGTCTGTGCCAGAATCTTATCCAGCAGTCCGGCCGGGACCTCTGGTTCCGGGGAGAGAAACTCCAGCCATTCGCGTCCACGGCGGGCTTCGTCGAACAATCCTGCACAGGCCTTGCATCCGGCCATGTGGGCGGTAAACGTATCCTCGTCTTCGGGTTGAAGCAGCCCGTCGAGGGCGTCCGCTAAAAGCGTTTCCCACTGACCGCATTCTGGGGAACTCGGAAATTGTGCGCGGTCTGTCATGGCTACATCACCTCCCGTTTACTACGTTCCAGCAGGCGCGCTAGTTCCGCACGTCCCCTGCTGATGCGGGACTTTACTGTCCCCTCGGGGATTCCAAGCACCTGTGCGATCTCTTTGTAGTCCAGATCCTGCAAATCTCTTAATATCACTGCCTCGCGCAATTCCACACTTACCCGGGCTAGCGCGTCTTGCACCATCGCGGCCAGTTCTTTCTGGGCGGCGAGTTCGTGCGGAGAAGCGCCGGGCGCGGTGAGCCGGTCAATGGGCTTCAACTCGTCAGTCGCATCCCAGCCGTCGTCAAGCGAGCCGGTCGCGCGCTGGTTCCGCGTGCGGCGGAAGTTATCGACCAGCAGGTTGCGGGTCATGGTGGTGATCCATACCTGCAGACTACCGCGCGCCAGGTCGAAGCTGGAAAGGTTGGAATAGATCTTGAGGAAGACGTCTTGGGTAAGGTCTTCAGCATCGGCAGGGTTGCCGGTAAAGCGGTAGCAAAGCCCATAGACACGCCTATGGTGCGTACGGACCATCTCGGCCCACGCGCCGGAATCGCCGTCCATACAGCGGCGGACGATCTGGGACCAGTCAACTTCCAACGGTCTCACCTCAGTGAGGGGCTTTCCGGTGGCTGGAAATAGGGCCGCTTCCACGCTTGAGCTATCGCCGGTGGAGCGGACCGGAGGAACGCCCAGAGACGGCGTTTTGTCTTGAGAGTTCCCCGTGCAATCATGAGCATCTTTCCCGGAGTGCGTCCGACGGGCGATCTTCTCCGGCGCTTCCATAGTACGCCTTCCGCGCGCAGGGGGAGCCGCTATCCCCATAATGCCCCAACTCATTGTGCCCACGCATTGCATGTTGGGGGTATACGCAAGATGTGGGCGAGTGGTTCCCGGCGCAGCTTGCATCTGCCAGTCGCCATTTGTGAGGGGCGGCTACTGGCTTTCAGCTACCGCTTGCCGCGAAGCTCCTGTCGGTTTCATCGATTCGAGGTCCGTCAGACGCGCCCACTGCTTTTATAATGAATCCGTCCAATCCCGGCTCGTGACTAAGACGCGAGAGAGGTTGGGGACGCCGGAGCCGGGAAGTTCGGGAATGCCGGAACCGTTCTGAGAACCAGATGAGACTCACTTGTCCACCCTGCGGGGAAGTCTTCAACGCCGATAACGAAGACGCTCTCGTGTCGATGGCCGTGGAGCATGCGCGAAAATTCCACGATATCAACCTGCTTGAGGAGTATCGGCCTGATGAGTTCCGCGCGCTCGTGCGGCGGGAGAACGAGTCTTACTGGGCCCGGATCGCCGACCTGATCGGGAACACACAGGTGAAGTCGGTTCTTGAAGAGAAGCTCTGCCAGCGCGAACGCGAAATCGTCAGCTACGTCGTCCACGGTTTTCCCAACCGCGAGATCGGGTCCCGACTCTGCATCAGCACACGGACGGTCTCCACGCACCTCGTGAATATCTATGAGAAGCTGAACGTCCACTCCCGCGCGGAACTGGCCGCCATGGTTCGCGCTACGGACCGCATCGTGGAAGCCAATCTGCGCGGGGAGGCGAAGCAGGAGTACGGGCCTTTCGTGCACACCAACGGCCCGAAGACGCAATAATCACTGGCTCGCGTTACGGCTCAGCCCCGTAACCTTCAGTGCGCAGGCGTCTGCAGCAGTTCCATATCGTACTTTTCAACCAGCTGGCGGAAGGCTTCCAGATCCGGTGGACCGGCCGGAGGCTGATCGAGCGGAGAGCCGCCTTCGGCAAAAAACATTTCGAAACCGGGCCGCGAAAACAACAAGAGCAGACGCGCCGGCTTGTCGCCGGGAATCGTGTATTGATGGGGGACATCCTTAGGCGCGTAGACGAAGTCGCCCGCACGCGCTGTGACGGTTTGTTCGCCGCAGGTTAGATTCACCATTCCTTCGAGAATGTAGAACGCTTCAGCCTCCCCATGATGAACGTGCAGGGGCGCGCCGCCGCCCGGTGGCTCGGTGACCTCGACGACACTGAACGAGCGATCAGTGGAGCTGGCACCGGCGATGATGCGGACAGTGGCTTGCGGACCCCAGCGGAGCGTTTGTCCCTCGCGTGATCGCACCACGACAGCCCCGCCACTGATGGTTGTTTCCGATTTGCTCATACCCATGGATAAATACCTCCTTTTACTTTTCCTGCATGTGCGGCGCCGAGGCCGCTGACGAGAACTGTAGAAAATTGACTTCAGCCTGCCAATCGAGCAAATGACGTATTTTGGGCGCGTCCATTGGCCATGCAATCGCCAGATCCAAACCGTGATCCCGGCTTGGGAGTTTGGGGAGGCAAGTTCGCATACTCGCCGCGATGAAACCAATCGCTTATCGCTAGACAGCCAATTGCTAACCGCCGCTCCTGCACATCTTTCCTCCTCCCGAACACGCATCTAAGTCTCAGACACATCAATCGTTCGGAGGTTCTGGCATCATGGGCAAGCGATCCAAAAAGAAGTCGGGTCCCAATGAAGGACTCGCGGATCCGACCAGGTTAGAGCCATTCACGAAGAAAGCGGAAGAGAATGCGACGGGAATCGCTAAGGCAGGGGAGGAACTGCTGCAGGTCATTATCGAAACTCCCAAAGGCTCCCGCAATAAATATAGTTTTGATCCGGAACAGAAGATCTACGTTCTCAAATCCGCGTTGCCTGCCGGGATGTACTTTCCGTATGACTTCGGGTTTGTTCCCCGGACAATGGCTGACGATGGAGACCCGCTCGATGTGCTTGTGCTGATGGAGGAGCCGGCGTTTCCGGGCTGCGCACTGATGGCGCGCATCATCGGCGTTATTGAAGGAGAACAGACAAGTTCGAAAGGTACGACACGCAACGATCGCCTTGTCGCCATTGCAGAGACTGCCCGAACGTACGAACACCTGAAAACGATAAAAGACATCCCCAAGCAGGCTTTCCGTGAGATTGAGGAATTCTTCGTCAACTACCACCGGCTACAAGGAAGGAAATACAAGCTGCTGGGATGCGGAGATCAGCGAGCGGCCGAAAAGCTGATCAAGGTCTCCAGCAAGGCAGCCAGCAAGAAGGCATAGCTCTAGTCAGCCATGGTAATCAGCCCGGGTAAATGGGTAGCGCGATTTTGATGGACCTAGTATTTCGATTTCTCATCGGCGGCTCAGTTGTAAGCCTCTTCTCATTGTGGGGCGATGTGCTCAAGCCCAAGAGCTTGGGCGGAGTCTTTGCAGGTGCGCCTACAGTCGCTCTGGCAACCATCGTCCTCACTGCAAATAAGAGCGGCGCGAACTACGTTGCGATTGAGGGCCGCTCGATGATGGGCGGAGCGCTCGCCTTTTTTGCCTATGCATGCGTGGTGAGTTTCATCCTGATGCGTTTCAGACCGTCAACCTTGAAGTGTGCCTCACTTGCCATCCCCGTGTGGGGAATCGTCGCGTTTGCAGCTTGGGCCATTTGGCTGAGGTGAAATGACCATGCACATCAGTGTGGATTTCGCAAAACTGAGGATGACCACTCCGGCAGACTACATCTCCCGTTTTGTCTTCGGTGGATTGGTGACCGTGGCCGCGACGCTCATCGCGAATCGCTTTGGGCCGGTGGTCGGCGGGCTTTTTCTTGCCTTCCCTGGAATTCTGCCGCCGGGGCTTACGCTGACGGAGAAGCACGTGGTGGAGAAAAAGGCGCGCTCAGGAGGAAGCGGAACCCGTTTCGGGCGCGCTGAGGCCAGCGTTGAAGCTGCAGGTGCGTCGACCGGAGCGTTGGGGTTGATTGCATTTGGTCTTGCTGTCTGGAAGAGTATGCCCGTCTACCCGCTGGTTTCCTCACTATTGATCGCCTTGAGCGCGTGGCTGATTGTCAGTTTTGCGTTCTGGTGGGTGCGGAAGCGGCTGTAGGCGCAGAGAAAGCAATTGCAACCAACTCAAACAGTTCGTTCATCTGACAGAGGACGGGGGAGCGCAATGGCAACCAAAAAGGCAAGTAAGAAGGCAACGAAGAAATCGAGCAAGAAGAGCACGCGCAAATACAGCAAGGGAGCGAGCAAAAGCGTAGAGACCGAAATGAAAGAGATGAAGAAGGGCAAGCTGAAAAGCGGCAGCGGCAAGAAGGTCAAGAGTAGGAAACAAGCCATTGCCATCGGTCTTTCAAAGGCGCGCAAAGCTGGCGAGAAGGTGCCTCCGAAGAAGAGCTGAGAGCTTTGGCTTCTCCTCACTTCCCAGTTCCTTCCTTCAGCGGTACTTTGCAGGTTTAGTCTCTTCGAAGGGGGATAAGGGGTCAATGGCAGAGGCGTGGCGCGCCGGAATCCACGCTGCCCCCAAGGCGACTCGCCACCAGTGCAAACGCGAGATCAAAAACAAAGGGCACGGATGTGGTCCGCGCCCTGATAGCGGCAAGATTTCCTAACCCAATCTCTCTGTCTTCAGTACCGCTCGAGGAATGCCGGATCTACCGGATTTTCGAACATCGAGGTATCGCGGGTTACGATCGTCAATCCTGATGGGGTGACGAAGTAGCGCCGCTTGTCTTCCACAGGATCGTAGCCGATGACAGTGCCTTCCGGGATGTGCACATCGCGGTCGATGATGGCACGGCGAATGCGGCAGTGGCGACCGATGTTGACATGCGAGAAGATAATGCTGGCGTCTACGTCGGAATAGGAATTGACCCGGACATCCTGGGACAGGACAGAGTTGTACACCGAGGCGCCGGAGATAATGACGCCGGCGGTGATGATAGAGTTAACAGCCATGCCGGATCGGCCCGGCTCGCCGAAGACGAACTTAGCTGGCGGGTACTGCCGCACGCGCGTCCGGATCGGCCAGCTCTTGTCATAGAGGTTGAAGACCGGCGAGACCGAGCACAGGTCCATATTGGCGTCGTAGTAGGCGTCCAGCGTACCGACATCGCGCCAGTAGAGGGCCTGCTTTTTGTTCTCATCGACGAAGCTGTAGGCCATCATTTTTTTCTTGCCGAGGAGATCAGGCAGAATGTTGTGGCCGAAATCGTGCTTCGAGTCCGGATCTTCAGCGTCGGCCATCAACGCCTTCAGAAGTGCTTCGGTATTGAAAATGTAGATGCCCATTGAGGCATCGACAGCATTGGGGTTGAACGGCGAACGGATGCTTGTTGAAGGCGGCTTCTCCTGGAAGCCGAGCACTTCCCCGGTCTGGCCCACTTCAACAACCCCGAAGCGCGGCACGTCTTCAGGAGCGATGGGCAGCGTGGCGAGTGTGACTTCCGCATGCGTCTCCTTGTGGTAAGCCAGCATGCGGCTGTAATCCATCTTGTAGATGTGGTCGCCGGAAAGGATGATGACGTGCGTCGGCTGCTCGCTGCCGATGGAGTAGATGTTCTGATAAACGGCGTCGGCGGTGCCCATGTACCAGTTGGAGCCGGTGCGCTGCATGGGGGGCATCAGCTCAAAAAACTCGCCGAGTTCCTGTGCGACGGTTCCGGTCCATCCTTCGCGAATGTGCCGGTTGAGGGAGAGCGCCTTGTACTGGGTGAGGACATACACCCTGCGCAGGCCGGAATTGATGCAGTTGGAAAGCGTGATATCGATGATGCGGTAGTGCCCGCCAAACGGGACTGCCGGTTTGGCCCGATCACGTGTTAGAGGGAAGAGCCGTTCACCCGCACCGCCTGCCAATAGAACACCAAGCGTGTCTCTCATGTCCATCGTGCCTGCCTTTCACGCGCATTTGCCTTCAAGTCCTTGTGCGGCGACAAGTGCCGCTACCTGAAACGGAATATTTTGGTGCGATACTTTCTCGCAACCGGTTCTGAACGCAGGAGAATACCACATGCAGATAGACTTGGCAGCCCACCCCTGGTTCTTTTCAACCCGCAGGAACAAAAGAAAAAGCCGAGGCATTGGGCCCCGGCTTTGTAAGATGCGATGGAACGCGGCTCGTCTGCCGCTAGCGCGTCTTCTTGAACTTGTATTCCACGCCGACAGAAATGCCGAAGTTCACATCCCACTGCGTGGTCTTCGTGCCGTAATCGATGGTGTACCACTTCATGAGGGCATCGGGCGTAATGCGAAAGACCCACCTTGGCGAGCGGTTTAGATCGAAGTGGCCACCGATAATGGCGGTCGGCGCAACCTGATCGTTGTAAAAACCTACGACCGAAGGCGGTTGCCCGCGAAGATCCTGCTCAAACTTGCCATAGACTCCGCCGAACAGTGCGTGCGCCAGGATTGC
>Ga0207667_10000276_pt1 | contig 70838 bp, 71 predicted proteins | sample KBSCornC52_FD_184301 | JGI IMG/M metagenome (GOLD analysis project Ga0207667, IMG submission 184301) | Corn rhizosphere microbial communities from Kellogg Biological Station, Michigan, USA - KBS Corn C5-2 (SPAdes) (version 2) | ecosystem: Host-associated > Plants > Roots > Rhizosphere > Soil ... | reverse complement strand
CTGCACAGGGGTATCCGCCATGACTGCTCCTTTCTCGCTGTTAGATAAGAGACGCAGTCAATCGTAGCGCGCTTAGTGCAACGCTAACAGTCACAGTTTCTTGCCTCGACGACCAGCACAGTTTGTACGGCCGCGGCATGCGGATGCCTTACGGGGGTCAAGACATCGTCGAGCGCTGCGCGGGTTCCCCGCGCTCACAGCATAGAACCCGATACGCACCGACCGGAAACGCATCGATGAATCGCCGGAAGATATTGATCGGCTCACAGCGCACGCCGCAGGTGAAGGCGTCGAAGAACGCGCGTCCTTCAGCCGGATAGGTATGCAGCGATAGGTGAGACTCGGCGAGCAGTACCAGAATCGTCACGCCGCTCGGCTCGAATGCATGCTCGATCGAACCCAGTACCGTCGCACCCTCGGCCGTCGCCGCATCCTTTAGCGCCTTCGCGAGCGCAGCGCCGTCGTTGAGCACCGAGGCGCAGGTATCCGCTAGGTCGACCAGCACGTGGCGACCGTAAGCCATGTGGGGGGAATCAGCCATGACGCTTAGCTACCCGCGCTGTGCCGGCGCACCCGATCGAGACGACCGCGACACCAATGAGCGAAATGCCGATGCCGACTGGCGCAATCGCACTCAACACACCCGCGAATGCGCCCGACATCGCCTCGCTCGTATTGGCCAGCGTCGAGAACAAGCTGAAGTTCTTGCCCACGTTCACCTCGGTGGACAAGCGTTGAATATTCGTCGGAAGCACGACGTCCACGAACGCGCCGATTGCGCCCAGCAAGCAACATCCCGCGAGCATCGCGGGAACGCTAACCGCACACAGCGGTAACAGCGCAAGCGTAAAGCCGTAAAAGCGCCAATAGGTCATCAGGCTCGGCGTGCTGAAATCGCGCGAGACACTGCTGCACAAAAGCGCGCCTGCCAACGCGCCGAGCGCTAGAAAGCTCATCGCATAGCCGATAACGCTGTCGGCGTAGCCCTCACCTCTGAGCATCGTTGGGATCAGCACGCGCAAGGCGGCACCGACGAACAAAATACACAGTGCGGAGTAGCCGATACTCACGGACAGATCACGCTTGCCCAGCGATGCCTTGAAGTTTTCGGCGAATTCCGCATAGAGGCTGCGCAGCGTCACCCGCGTTCGCGACAGGCGCCGCTGCAGCGGCACCGCTTGCGTCGCTCCGATCGAGCGCCAAATGCAAAGCAATGACACGAGATACGTGGCCGCATCGATCGCAAGCACGTAGCCTGCGTTGGTCACCGCATAAAGCAGCGTGGCACCTAGCGCGGGGCCGACTAGGCCGCCCATCTCAGCGGCCATTTGCGTTGCGCCGTTCGCGGCAGGCAGATACTCGGCGCGCACGAGCGAGGGAATGGTGCCTTGAAAGGCAGGCTGAAACACGGTACGAAACGCCGTCATCGACATGCCGATGAGTGCGAGCGCCACGATATCGATAGGGCCGCTCGACAGCAGTAGGCAAAACACGCTCGTGATTGCCATTCTCGCCGCATCGGCGCCGATCATCAGCGAGCGGCGAGACAAACGATCCGACAGTGCTCCGCCGAGCGGTCCAAGCACAAGGTAGGGAATGAATCGGAAGAAGTAGACGATGCCGGACAACGCCACATTACCGCGCGTCGTGTTGAGCACCGCGATGATGAAGACGAACTCATGGATGCCATCGCCGATTTGCGACAGCAGATTGCCCGTCAACAAAACGGAGAGACGGCGCTCCCTGCGCAGCATCGCGAGCATCGGTTCCCCTAGGCGGTCGGCACAGGCACGATCGGGAACAGCAATTCCCGCTTCGAAAACCGGCGGCCCGGATCCTTGAGCTGATCGATGACCATGCCGTTCATCAGCAACTGATCGGCACTCGGCATGAGGAAGTACATGAGATTGACATACCAGTACCAGCCGAGCTTAGTCAGCGACAGGGACTCGCCGTCTTCTACGACGAACCGCTCTTGCTTCAAGCGCTCCAGCTTGTCGATCACTTCGGGATGGACCGAATCCCAACGCACGTTTCGCGTATCGATACGGCCGTGATAGGGAAGGCGAAGCACGAGCGGCCGCGCGAAGTCGAGCGCTCGATCATGCCGACTGATTTCGCACGGAATGCGACCTTGTGCGACGGCTTCGCGATACACCTTCTTACTATGCGTTTGCGTCATGACGTGGCCCATTGTCGAGCTGATCGCGTTGACGCCGAAGCCCATCAGATCGTAATCGTGATAACCGTAGACGTGCTCGTGATACACGAATGAGTAGGCGTCGCTTACCACGTCGCTCGTGGCGAGCGTGCGCACGTATCCATGGCCGTTGTGCGGCATGAAGCCGGCGTGCCGCATCGCCTGATCGACGAGCACGTTCATGCCGAATTTGCGCATGGCCGATGTCGGCGTGGCACCGGCCCGCTCGAGCTTCGCGTGCAGTCCGACTTGCGTCACGATGTTGTCGATCGGATAGATATCGACGTTCGTCGTCCCGAGCGCAACAGCCGCCTGCAAATCGGCAATCAATTCTTCCTCGTCCTGCCCGCTCATCCCGTACAAAATGTCGAACGTTTGATACGGGAACAATCGTTTGAGTAATGCCGCGGCATCGTGAATCTGGTCGAGCGATGCCGTGAGGTCGAACGTCTCGCGCCATTTGGGCGAGAACGTCTGCAAACCGAACCGCGGATGCGTGACGCCGATCGCACGCATCGCTTGGGCGCGCTCAGGCGTGAGGCTCTTGACTTCCACCTCGAACGAGAATTCCCGAAGGTGAGAGAGATCGAACGTGCTGCGGATCAGCGCGCCCAGCTCGACGATCTGCTCCGGATCCAGCAGGCTCGGCGTGCCGCCGCCGAAGAAGATCGCCGAGACGGGCACTTGCTTGAGATCGATGAGATCGGCTTTTAGGCGAATTTCCGCGAGCAGCATCGCGAAATAGTCGTCGATGACAGCCCGGCTCGAATATCGCCCCCGCGTGAAGGGGCAAAAGTTGCAGATCGTGTCGCAAAACGGGATATGGAAATACAGTGCACGCGATCGAACCTGGCGCGCCGCCTCGGCCCATACCTGCGGTGCGGCCACAGCCGCGCGTTCCTTGCTCTGGCTTGGGAAGAAAAAATTGTAGATCGGAAACTGCCGATCGAATTTGATGAGCGACTTTCCCGGCAGCAATTCCATGCGTTCTCTCCACTGAAAGGGGGCGCACGGCCCCCTTTCTTTTTCTATGCCGAAACCGCTTACCAGGCGCCGATCTTCACCGGCATGGGCCGCACCAACGGTGCTTCGAAGTAGCTCGAGACATCATCCATTCAGGACTCCTAAAGGTTAAGTGCAGGACACCGCCTGCGAGATGCTGGACAACACGCCAACATTCTGTGAGGCGGCGCAGCGCCGCCCCGAAGAGACAACCTCGCCCGAGTTGTGCGGCGCGCGGAGCGCGCAGTCCTAGCCGCGCACGGCCCTCATAGGCGATGTTTATCTTGTTTGAGCTAATTTACCCAGAAAGGGACGCCGCGGTGAACCTATCGTGTTGAATAGGACGCAAAGAAGGTGCGGATCAGATCAAGGAGGAGCCGTGGTCGCGGGCAGGGCTTCGCCCTCGAAGCCGGCACCCAAGCGTGGGGACCCGCCGCACGGACGGCGGCGCGTCATAGTGTTGCGGTCGCCATCCGAGCGGGAATCTCGGCTAACGCGGCCTGACCGGGGTGCCCACGCCAGTTATCGATTGCCGTGCTTAGTCTGCCACTGCTTCATGAACGCGATTTCCTTCTTCTGACTGGATATGATTCCCTTCGCCAAGCGTTTGAGCTGCGGATCCTTGCCGTATTTGAGTTCGACTTCCGCCATGTCCACCGCGCCTTGATGGTGGGCAATCATGTGCGAGACGAAATCCTCGTCGGCATTGCCGGTATAAGTGGACGCTTGCATCGTCTTCATCATGCGCTCGTCCGCCGACTTAAAGCCTGCTGTCGAATCGCCGGTCGCGCCTTGGCTGCCGGCAGGCGCCGATTGCGCCTCCGCTGAACTGCTGGGCATCGGAACGGCATGCTGCGCGTGGGCGACGACGGGCGCGCAGCCAAGTGCGGCGGCGGCCGCGAGGGAGAGAAGCGAAGAACCGACCTTGTTTGCGCGATGCATGCGAAGCACCTCCTCGTTGACGATGGGTTCACCCGCAGAGAGCGGGCGAACTGTAGCGTGGTAGAGCCGGCGCGGACAAAACCCGCTCGCGGCGCCGTCCACCATAGACAGTGGCAGCAAATCGGATGCCGAACGAGGGCGGAGCCCGGGCGCCGCCTCGCTCGCCCTGTCGCCGTACTCGGGACTCGGGACGAGCTCGACGTCGCACGGCGTTCGCCTGTGCTCAAATGGACATACAACTAATCTCGCCCAAGCGGCCTCGACGATGGAAAAGAACCGACTGGAAGCGTTCAGCGACGGTGTGATGGCCGTCATCATCACGATCATGGTGCTCGAGTTGAAAGTGCCGCACGGAGGAGACTTGGCGGCGCTTGCCCAGCTTTGGCCCGTGGCCATGACCTATGTGCTCAGCTTTATCTATATCGGCATTTACTGGAACAATCACCATCACATGCTGCAGGCCGCGCATCGTGTGACCGGTGCGATTCTCTGGTGGAACCTGCATTTGCTGTTTTGGCTGTCGCTGCTGCCGTTCAGCACGGGATGGATGGGCGAAAACCATTTCGCCCGCTGGCCCACCGTCCTCTACGGCATCAACCTACTCGCCTGTGCGTTGGCCTGGTTCGTCTTGCAGACGAGTCTCGTACGTCATCATGGGCCCGAGAGTCTGCTTGCAAAAGCGATCGGGCGCGATGCGAAGGCCAAGCTATCGCCCGTTTTATATTTGGCCGGCATCGGCGCCGCGTGGGGCGGGTATCCGCGTATCGGCCTGGCGTTCTTCGCCGGCGTGGCGCTGCTTTGGCTCGTCCCGGATCGACGTATCGAACGGCTGCTCGCCGCGCACGACGAGCACTGAAGCGAACCGCGTGAAGCGCGCGGCGTAGGCACCCCAAGGCTTGCCTTTCATGGGGACGCCTACGTCATCGCGAACGCACGGCCTGCGCTGCCGTACGCCGCATTCTTACCGGTACTTAATGGCCGCCCTCAAAGCCCGGCAGCGCCTGCGTGCCCTCGCGCCGGACCGCATGCAGCCACTCGGGCCTCAGATCGAGCAGGCGCAGGATCGTCGGCGCGACTTGCGTAGTCTCCACCGGCGCCGCGATCGTCCGCGCGTGATGCATGCCGGGCAGCGACACGAGCAGGCCCAAATGGCTGTCGTCCGGAGCATTGCCGCCGTGCTCTTCGTCCTTCTTCGTGCTCGTGGTATAGATCACACCCGGATTCGGCTGCACGACGATGTCGGGCGTGCGGCCGAGCGCGGGATCGCCGAAGCGGCGCGCGAGGCTACGACCGGAAAGAATGTAGGCGTGCGGGCCGTCCGCGCAGATCCCGGGCGCATTGCAGCCGAGGTTCGCCTTCAACGTCGCCACGGCGGCATCGAGTTGCGAGCGATCGCGCAGCCAGACGAGCCCGACGTCGTCGGTCTGCACCATGCCCGTACCGGCGAGACCCGTGCCGTCGTTCAGGTTGCCCGACGCCGTGCTGTTCTGCCCGAAATTGCCGTTCGGATCGAGGTAGTTGTTCGCTTCGAGCAGTTTCGTCAGCGTGTCTCCGTTTTTGACTAGCTTTGTGCGGTCCGTCGGCGATTGGCCGTGCTTAGCTGTCACAATTACGGCCGTACTTGCATAGAGATTGCGCTGCTTCAGTTCCGACACCATGCGGCCGATCGAGGCATCCGCATAGGCGATCGCCGCGGCCACTTGCGGGCCCGGCGTGAAATCCGCATCGAGGTAGCCGCCGCCTATCGCGACCGGCGCCTTTTGGGCGACGCTGAGGGTTTGGAAGTTCGTGCCAAAGAGCGTCGGCACCGCCACGTTGGCCGTGCCTGTCGAATCCTTGCCGTCGATCTGATTGACGATCGCCTGCACGTGATAGTCGTCGAACTTTTCCGTATGCGTATAGACGTCGGTGTAATCCGAGTTCGTCGCCGGATCGATCGAGTTGATTTCCGTGCGTGCGAGATCGTCGACGCCATGGCCCGATGGGCCGTTCACCCAGTCGTAGCCCCACGCGTGCTTGTCGGCCCAAGCCGTGCGGGCACCGGGCAGGTGTTGCTTGACGACTTCGAAGATCGTGTTGGTTTTCACGTAGTCGTGCGGATAGACAGGCTTGCAGACGCCGCCGATGAGCGCATGCGGAATCGCTTGCGGGTTGAACGCGCCGCCGCCATTTAGGTGGATCAGCGCGCCGCCGTTTTGCGCATCGATACCGGTCGTTTCGTCGAAGACGACGTTCCAGCCTTGCTTGCCTGTGCACTTCGTATCCGACGGCGCATAGAGCGTACGGTCGTACGATACATCGTAAAAAAGCCCTGCTGTCTTGGGCGACCCGCCCGTCACCAGCGCCGCGAGGCCCGGAAAGGAATCGGACAGGCCGGGCGTACGGGCCTCGGTGTAGGTGATGCCCGATTGGGCAAGGACCGCCAGGTTCGGGCAGGTATTCGCGCCGATGCAGCGTGCGAGGTCTTGCTCGTGCAGCCCGTCGATGCTGATCAGCAAGACGCGTTTGACGTCGTTGCCGCCGCGGTCGCGCTCATGACCGTTGTTGTGCTCGCCGGCTTGCGCCGTGCTCTGCATACCCGCTATTGCGACCCCGATCGCGGCGCTCGCCACGGCCACGCCCAAATACGACCCTCTCCTGCGTTGTTCCATGCATCACCTCGTTATGATTGGCGAAACGGACTGCGTCAGCCGACGACTGTCTAGGAGGAATGCGAAACCGTCATGACACGGGGCTTTCAGCGGGCTATCGGGTTAGTACGACGAATGCGGTGACACGACACACACAAAGGGGGCTGAACGCCGGCACGCGTGACTTTGCGTCGAGCGGCAAAGCTCACAATCTGAATTTTTGTTAGCAACCCGCCGCGCGACGCTTATTTCACGCGCGCGGGGTGCAACGGCGGTCAACCGACGCGTTCGCACGCCGTTAACGGGGAGGAGCGTTTCGCTCTACACCACTTCAGGAGGAAATGGTCATGTTGAACAAATTTGTCCTGGCGGCGATCGCCGGCCTGTTTGCGGTGGGCATGGCCCACGCCCAAGCCTCGGGTGCCACCTCCGCTAGCGCGCCTGTCGCGGCAACTGCGCCGGCTTCGGCGGATTGCGACGCGCAAGCGATCGGCAAGAACGGCAAGCCGCTCGCCGGTGCCGCAAAGAGCTCGTTTCTCAAGAAATGCAAAGCCGACAAGATGAAATCCGCCAAGACGGATTGCGAAGCCAAGGCCGTCGGCAAGAATGGCAAGATGCTTGCCGGTGCGGCAAAGACCTCGTTCATGAAGAAGTGCGAGGCCAACGCCGGCAAGTAAGGCCGCGTCGTTGTAGCCCGGGATAGGCCGACGCGAGCCGGCCCGTCCCGCTTTACTGCGTACTCGCTTAACCGACGCTCGGCTCGCCTTCGCCGGGCTGTTTCCCCGGTTTATCCGCAGGCGATTGTTTCCTTGATTTGTCGGCGCGCTCCGGCATGCGGCTGCGTTCGTCGTCGCTGTGATGGGCCGGCTTCGGCTGATCGGCCACGTGTTCCGGCTCGTTGGCGCTGCGGTTCATGGCTGCCCCCTTGGCGGTCGTGTGCATAGGCGGAAGTTGGCCCGCAATAAACGGGCCGGCTGAGGCCGACCACACGTTTTCCCTTAGCAGTCCCCCGTTGTTCCGATAGGCCCGCGTTGCGCCTACCCCATGTAAGGGTTTCCCGCTGACCCTGCGAGGTGCGGCTTACAAGGCGAATCGCAGCGATCCCGGCGACTCGCTATGGAGCCGCTTATTAAGACCGCGGGATAAGCCTGCGGGAAGATGTAACCTGCCTTTAGTTTTTTCGATGCCGGGCCGACAACCAGAAAGGTAGCGTCTTCGCGCGAAGTGCGGAAAGACGCCGTTTGGAATCCATGCAAAGGGCCGGCATGACTAGCCACGACATCATGCACGATGAGCGCACGCAGCTCACGAGCAAAAACAAGTTCGAACTTCTTCTCTTTCGCTTGGGCCATGCGCGGCCAGATCTTGCGCCGGCGCTGTACGGCATCAACGTCTTCAAGGTTCGCGAGATCATCACGAACCGCGAGATCACGCCGATCGCCGGCGCACCCGACGTCGTTTCGGGGGCAATCGATATTCGCGGCCAGATTATTCCCGTGATCGATTTGTGCAAGCTGACGCGCAATAAGCCTTCGCGCGAGCCGAACATCTTGCTGATTACGGAGTTCGCGCGCACGACGCAAGCGTTCGCCGTCGAAGATGTGGATGACATCGTGCGGCTCGAATGGAGCCAGGTGCATCCGGCCGAATGCGCCGGGGGAGCGGGCTATATCACGAGCATCGCTCGGTTCAACGGCGATTCCGGTGAGCTTCGCTTAGCGCAGGTGCTCGATGTCGAGCAAGTCATGCGCGATGTGTTCCCCGAGCAGCATCGCGACGTCAACAAGGCCGAGCTCAGCGCCGAGGTGACCTACGCGGCCGACGGAAAAATCTTGGCTGTCGACGATTCGGCTTTCGCCCGCACACTGCTCGACCAAACGCTGACGGCGATCGGTGCCCCGCACATGCTGGCGACGACGGGCGAGGAAGCCTGGCAGATACTGCAGCGCTATGCGGACGAAGCGCAGAAGGATAACGTGCGTGCACGGGACAAGATTTCGCTCGTCATTACCGATTTGGAAATGCCGGAAATGGACGGCTTTATGCTGACGCGGCGGATCAAAGCCGATGAGCGGCTCAAGCACATTCCCGTGATCATTCATTCGTCGCTGACAGGTTCGGCGAACGAAGCGCACGTGCGCAATGCCGGCGCGAACGGGTATGTCGCGAAGTTCGCGCCGAAGGAATTATGCGAAGCGATTACGGAGGCGTTGGCTTCGTGATTTCACTTACGACATTTGCATCAATCGAATACGCTTCCAGCCTCAGCAGGATCATTCACCCGTTCGAAGTCCGCGTCCTCGCCCGCATCCGGCATCGTCATTAAGGCGTTGGCACAGCGGCGCCCTGTCGGGCGAAACAACGCACGTCCAACGATCTCCTCGTGCTCAGCGTCTGCGCTACGCTCATGCGCAGCGCCTTCGTTTCGCAGGCTGTGCGCCAACGCGTCGCTACCCCCACGAACCACACCGTTTGCAATTTCATCCTCCCGCAAGCGAATGCTACCCGAACGGAAACGGATGCATCGGTAGCACGCGACGTCATTGCCGCGGCGCACCGCTATGACGCCGCGGATGCGTTCGGGGCACTCTACCGGCAGCAGACGCTCAAGCCGCGTATTGGCACTCGATGGGACCCACTGCGACAAAGCGGCTTTGATTCTATCCAAACTAGAATTAAATAGATCGCATTCCACTGTTTATTCAGTAGAGTCTCAGTTCGCAGTGTCGTTGTGACGATCGTCTGTGCCGAGTGAGTTGTACGCGCCCGCGTAGCTCAACCGCTTGCCAATGCCTCGGCGCATCGATTGCTCGTACGATCTCACGAACAATGAGTTCTCGTTTCGACGCCCTCTAAAAATATGGGGAATCGCATGGCTGAAGCACAGCTCGAGCAAGCAGGTAATTTTATTGCAAGGCCGTCTTTCAAGGCGCCAGGCTCTCGTGAAAGGGTCTTCAAGCTAAGGGTTCTATCCTTCCTGACTCGATACGGCGCGCTGATACTGTTTTTTGCACTCTGGCAGATTGCCAGCTCTTGCGGTTGGCTCAATGCGGCTGTGATTCCGCCTGTCGACGCCGTTCTACACGCATTGCTTGCCGCGTTGCTAAACGGCTCGCTACTCGGTGACTTGTTCATCAGCCTGCAACGGGCCGGGATGGCTTTCGCGGCTGCGGTCGTCGTGTCTGTCCCACTCGGCGTTCTCATGGGTACATTCACCCGGATCGAATACGCGATAGATCCGATCTTGCAGATGTTTCGTCAAACGTCGGCGCTCGCCGTCTACCCGATTTTCATTCTACTGATGGGGCTCGGCGAAACGTCGAAGGTGTTCGTCATTTTCTGGGCGGCGTTGTTTCCCTTGCTCTTAAACACCACATCCGGAGTCAAGCAGGTTGATCAGCGCCTCATCGAGATGGGGCGCGTGTTTGGCGCATCAAAATTGCAGACGTTCCGTCACGTGACATTGCCAGGCGCAATCCCGTCGATCTTCGTCGGATTGCGGCTAAGCGCCGGGACGGCTTTGCTCATGCTAGTGGCATCCGAAATGATCGGCGCCAACCAGGGTCTCGGCTTCAAGGTGATGCAGGCACAGTACAACTTTCAGATCCCGCTGATGTTCGGCGCGATCGCCCTGCTGGCCGGACTTGGCTTGCTCGGCAACTATTCACTAATTTTCGTGCAAAGAAGAATATGCAAATGGATCGACACCAAAGACATCGGGTGATGTCTGGCTTCAAGCGCTGCACCGCGTCTGCGTGATTGTTTCGCAGCTTCTTCGTACAAAGAATCTTGGAGTAACAGAGCGATGTTCCACGGGCTCAGGAATCTATCCGAAGATACCTTAGGACTACTTATAACCGGACTGTTCGTCATGATCGGCGCTCACATCACTGAACCCGCATGTGCAGCAGGGACGCAGGAGATCACCGTGATTCGTTATCTGAGTAGTGCCGGTACGGTTGATGCCAGCGAGATAGCAGCGGCGAAAGGCTGGTTGCAGGCCGACGGCATCAAGTTCGAATCAGCAGGCTTTTCGCAAGGCGGGCCGGAAAGTCTGTTCGCAATAGCAGCGGGCTCGATCGATATGGCGGGCGCTGCGAATGCGGCCGTGATCAACGCGATATCCAATGGCAGCGACATAGTCGCCGTCAAACCGGGGTTCGGCGTCAGCAAGACGGCCAATAGCAAATTCTACGTATTGGCAAAAAGCGCCATCACCAAACCCAGCGACCTGATCGGAAAAACTATCGCAGTGAATACTTTGGGTGCACACTTGGACTACACGGTGCGCGAGTACCTGCGGATTCACAACATTCCCCAACATGCTGTCAGGCTCGTCGCGGTACCTGGGCCGCAACTCGAGCAAACGCTTCGATCGGGGCAGGTCGACGTCGCGGCTGTCGGTGCATGGCAGGCGGTCTTCGCAGGCAAGCTTGAGGCCGATGGTGGTGTACGCGTGCTGTTCGACGACTATCAGGTTTTGGGCAACATCACGCTGGGCTATGACGTCATGCGCAAGGCGTTTGTCGAGGCGCACCCGGCTGCGGTGCGTGCATTCGTCAGCGATTCCGCAAATGCGGCGGATTGGGCCACCGAGCATCCAGACGATGCGAAGAAGCTGATTGCGCAACTGCTTGCCAAACGTGGTGAAAACCCAGAGCTGGCGAACTATTGGCCGGGCTTCGGCCTTAGAGAGCACGCCCTTCTTACTGATCACGATGCGCAGTTCTGGATCGACGTTGTCGAGCGGGAGCAGAAACTGCGCAAGGGGCAACTGTCGGTCAATGCGGTGCAGACGAATCGGTATAACAGCTACGCGCAGCAATAGAGAAAAGAGAGGTGCGGCCATGACGTCGGTTACCGAGTCACAGCATAAGCTGCAGATTAGCGGTCTGAGCAAATCGTTCAGGATCAATGGTTCTCCCATCGGAGTACTGAAGAACATCAATCTTGATATCGCGTCAGGCGAATTCATCGTCATCGTGGGTGCCAGCGGTTCGGGCAAGACGACGCTGCTACGCATCCTTGCCGGGCTCCAGACAGGTGATCGCGGGAACGTGAAGTTGGACGGTGAAGTTATCACCGGTGTCGGCAGTGAGCGGGCGATGGTCTTCCAGGAACCGCGGCTATTGCCCTGGTTGACAGTTGAAGGGAATATCGCTTTCGGACTCGAGTTGCAGAAGTATCCGGCCGAAGCATTGCGTCAGAAGGTTGATGAATATTTGCGTCTCGTAGGGCTTGAGAGCTTCCGCAATGCATACCCCAGTCAGCTATCCGGGGGCATGGCGCAGCGCGTAGGCATTGCACGGGCGCTTGCTATCAACCCTGAGATACTACTGCTCGACGAACCGCTTGGCGCATTGGATGCGATGAAGAAGATGGCCATGCAACGGGAGTTGGAACGCATCTGGCTGGAAGAACAGGTCACGGTGGTGATGGTGACCCATGATATTGAAGAGGCGATCTATCTTGCGGACAAGGTCGTGGTGATGTCACCTGCTACTGCAAGCACACCGTTCAAGATCGTTCCCGTGGATTTACCGCGTCCGCGGAATCGCAGCGCTCCCGGATTCATTCACCTGCGTGAATCGTTGCTGCAAGAGTTCGATTTCTATATTCACGATTGACGACCCCGCGGCCTGCGTTCATACCGCTGCGCGAGACTCGAACGTTCTTACCGGGCATGAAGGAACCAAGCATGAGCGACACAAAACGACAGATGAAGCTAGGCGCGTTTCTGATGGAAACAGGACACCATATCGCGGCATGGCGGCACCCCGAAGCACTTGCGAGTGGCGGCCTCGATTTGAACCACTATGTGCAACTGGCACAAATCGCCGAGCGCGCGAAATTCGATACGGTATTCCTAGCCGACAGTGTTAGCGTGCGCGATGCGAATCTACCGTCCCTATCGCGCACCGCGCGTGCCGACCACTTTGAGCCGATCACACTGCTGTCCGCGCTCTCAGTGGTCACGAAACATATCGGGCTGATTGCCACGGTCTCCACGACCTTTAACGAACCCTATAATCTCGCGCGAAAATTTGCCTCACTCGACCATCTGAGCGGGGGACGTTCAGGCTGGAATCTAGTTACATCCAGCACCGAATCCGAAGCACTCAACTTCAGCTTCGAAAAGCACCCCGACCATGCCGTGCGTTATGAGCGCGCCCGGGAGTTCTACGATGTCGTGGCAGGTCTATGGGATAGCTGGGAAGACGATGCCTTTGTGCGGGACAAAGCAAGCGGCCTGTACTTCGATCCCGACAAGCTACATGTGCTCAATCATCACGGCAAGCACTTCAAGGTACGGGGGCCACTAAATGTCGCCCGCTCACCGCAAGGCTGGCCGGTTGTCGTGCAGGCCGGCGCATCGGATGCCGGCAGGGAACTTGCCGCGCAAACCGCAGAGGTAATTTTCGTCGCCCATCAGACGCTCGAAGAAGCCCAGGCCTTCTACCGGGATCTAAAGAGCCGGCTCGCGAAATATGGACGGCATCCGGATCATCTGAAAATCATGCCCGGGATTTTTCCGGTGATAGGGCGCACGCAGGAAGAGGCCGACGAGAAGTTCGAGATGCTGCAAGCCCTGATCCATCCCACCGTCGGCCTCTCGCTGTTATCGAATATGTCGGGAGAAATAGATCTATCGGGCTATCCGGTCGACGGCCCTCTCCCTGAACTGCCCGAGACCAATGGGGGCAAGAGCCGTCAACGGCTTCTGTTCGATCTCGCCCGCCGCGAAAACCTGACGATCCGCGATCTGTATCTGCGTATTGCCGGCGCGCGCGGCCATCAACAGGTGGTCGGCACGCCCCGCCGCATCGCCGATCAATTGCAACAATGGTTCGAGGAAGAAGCCGCTGACGGTTTCAACATCATGTCTCCATGGTTGCCCGGTGGACTGAGCGAATTTGCTGAACAGGTCGTACCTGAGTTGCAAAGACGCGGATTGTTCAGAACCGAATATGACGGACGAACGTTGCGTGACAACCTTGGCTTGCCGCGACCCCAGAACCGCCATACCAGGGTAACCGCCTCTGTTGGCGTTGCGCCACACCGATAAAATCGCGCGATGCCTATAGCGCCTCAACGTATCGGTGTCTGCTGAGCCCAGCGTTTCCGTCAGGTCCGCATCTTGCGCACGAGCGATTCCATCAGCAGTAGCGCGACCGTGACCACGATCAGGAACGAGCTGATCGCGGCGATCACGGGTTCCATGTTCATCGTCAGGCTGTTCCAGATGCGCACGGGCAGGGTCTCCGTCGTGAGACCGGAGAGGAACATGGAGACGATCAGTTCGTCGAACGACGTCAGGAAGCTGAAGAACGTCGCCGATACGATGCCGGGCGCAGCCATCGGTAGGATGATCGTGAAGAGGGTGCGCGCACCGGACGCACCGAGCCCGGCTGCTGCCCGCTCGATCGACGGATCGATGCCTTGCAGCGAGCTAATCAGGATCAACAACACAATGGGCAACGCAAGCGACGCGTGACATACCGCGATCCACACCTTCGAACCCACGAGATCGAGCGGTGCCGACGCGAAGTACAGCGCAACTGAGGTGATGACAGTCGGAACGATGAGCGGCAGCAGGCAGAACGAGATGATGAGCTTTTTGCGGCCGTACTGACCGCGCACCAGCGACCACGCACCGAAGAATCCGAGCAGCGTGGCGATTGCGCTCGCCATGACCGATATCGCGAAGCTCGTTAAAAGCGAGTTCATCCATTCAGGGCTGTCGAAGAACTCGACGTACCAGCGCGTCGAAAGAGTCGTCGGCGGAAACGCCATGAAGCTGCTCTTGCCGAACGAGACCACGACCACGATCACGATGGGCAGCATCAGCAACGCGCATACGATCCACGTCATCGTCTGGGCGAAGCGGAACCGGTTGGTGAATCCCAGCGTGAGCGACGTCATTTTCCGAGCATCCTGTCGAGGTCGGTGAAGCGGCAGTACACCGCGTAGATGGCGAGCGTGATGACGAGCAGAAAAATCGAGAGCGCGCACGCCTGCGGCCAGTTCATCGTCACTTCGATATTGCGCTGGATGAGCATCGCCATCATCACGTCTTTGGGGCCGCCCATCAGGGCAGGCGTGACGAAGAAGCCCATCGCGAGAATGAACACGATCAGCACGCCGGAGATCACGCCGGGCACGCTGAGCGGCAAAAATATCTTGCGAAAGGCGTAAGTGCGCGACGCGCCCATGCCGTGCGCGGCCTGCAGCAGACGCGTGTCGATGCCCTTCATGGTGGAGAACAGCGTCAGCACGAAGTATGGCAGCAACACGTAGGTCATGCCGATCACCACGCCGGTCTGGTTGTACATCAGGTTCACCGGCTTCGAGATCAGGCCGAGCGAGACCAGAAGCGTGTTCAGCACGCCCCGGTTCCCGAGAATGATCATCCATGAATACGTGCGCACGATGATCGACGTGAAATACGGAATGACCACGCAAATGATGATGAGCGTGAAGCGGAGGGCGCGCGCCTGCGCTAGCGTATAGGCCACCGGATACGCGAGCAGCAGTGCGAAGAGTGTGACGATCGCCGAAATCCACACCGTCTTGAACGCCACGGCGATGAAAAGCGGCGACGTGAACGCGCCGGCCAGCATGAGCGCGAAGTTGCCGTCATAGGACAGCGCAGACTTGCCGATAAACCAGATGATCGGTAACACGAAGAAGACCATTAGGAACGCGATGGCCGGCCAGATAAGCAGGGCGGCTCCGGACCGCGGCGACCTCGCGCTAACGAGCGCCGGCTTTTCCACGAGAACGTCAGCCATGTTGAATGATCCTTGCATCCGCGCGCTGCTTCCAGCCGACACCCACCGGGTCGCCCACTGCGAAGGCGCATGCGTCGGCATGATTCGAGGCGTCGGCATAAATCCTGAGTCCCTCGTTGATGGCAACCTGATAGCGAATCGTATGGCCGAGAAACGAGACGTTCTCGACACGGCCCATGAAGTGCCGTCCCTCCGGTGCGGGAGCACGGGTCGTCGTCTCATGCGCCGGCGACAGCACGACGCGCTCCGGACGAATGAAGAGGCTGTCGCCATTGCGCATGCCGGCGCGCTCGCGCGCATCCGGCGCCAGTTGCGTATACGGCAGGATGTTCGCTTCGCCGAGAAAACCCGCCGTGAACACGTTGCGCGGCGCCTCATAGACCTCGCGCGGTGTGCCGATCTGCTCGATGCGTCCGTTGTTCATGATCGCGATCCGGTCGGACATGTTCATCGCCTCTTCCTGATCGTGCGTGACGAACACGACAGTCATGTCGAGCTTGCGCTGCAGATCCTTGATCTCCATCTGCATTTGGTAACGCAGATTCTTGTCGAGCGCGCCGAGCGGTTCGTCCATCAGCACGACCTTCGGATGGAACACGATCGCGCGCGCCAGCGCGACGCGCTGCTGCTGCCCGCCCGACAACTCCTTGGGCAGGCGCGTGGCGTATGACGTCAGGCGCACGAGGTCGATCGCCCATTGCGCGCGCTCGCGCGCGCGCTTGCGGCCGAAGTTGCGCACCTTGAGCGGAAACATCACGTTGTCCAGCACACTCATGTGCGGAAAGAGCGCGTAGTTCTGGAACACCATGCCGAGATTGCGCTGCTGCGGCGTCGTGTAGCTGATATCGCTGCCGTCGATGGAAATGCGGCCTTCATCGGGCATCGCGAAGCCCGCGAGCATCATCAGCGTCGTCGTTTTTCCCGATCCGCTCGGGCCGAGCAAGGAGAAGAACTCGCCCGGCTCGATGCCGAACGAGAGATCGTCGACGACGGTCTGTTCGCCATAGCGCTTGACGACGTTCTCGAAACGGATGCGGCCTTCCTTTACGTGTTGAGCGTCCATTTTTCCCATTCCTTGCTGACATTGGCGCGATTGGTTGCCCACCACTTGGCATCCAGCAGAAACCCGTGTTCACGCGTGCGGTCGCCGCCTGGAATCTTTTCGCGGATTTCCGGCGTGAGGACCTCGTAGGCCGTCTTGGTCACCGGACCGCTATTCCAGAAGGACGCGAACTTACTCTGCACGTCCTTGCTGAGGCAGAAGTCCACGAGCTTCTGCGCATTCTCGAAGTGCTTCGCGTTCTTGAGAACCGAGTAGGCTTGCACGTGCACGCCATGCTGGTTCCAATTGATTGCGAGCGGCGCCTTGCTCTGGATGCCTTGCAGGATGCGCGTGCTCCAGATTGAGCTCAGATCCGCTTCGCGTGTCGAGAGCATCTGCACCGATAGCGCGCCCGATGACCAAAACTTTGCGATCGCCGGCTTGATGCGCGACAGCGACCTGAACGCGCGCGGCAGATCGAGCGGATAGAGCTTGTCAATGGGCACGCCATCGGCGAGCAGCGCGAATTCGAGGTTGGGCGCGCCCGAGTCCATGTCGGCGAGCGCACGCGTCCCCGGATACTTCTTGTAGTCCCAGAACTCTGCCCACGATGCCGGCACCGTCTTGTTGTTCCACTTCTCGAGGTTGTAGCCCATGACGTCGGCATAGACGAAGTTGCCGACATATTTGGCGTGCTTGTACTCGGGCAAGATGTCGGCCGGATCGGTGAACTTGAAGGCGTTGTAGTTCAGGGGGGCCAGTGCGTCTTCCCATTGCAGCAGCACGCTATCGTCATTGTCGATGACATCGATTTCGATGTTGCCGGATTTGATCATCGCTTCCAGCTTTCCTGTTGTGGTCGCCACCGGAATGACGCGGATGCCGGTCTTGGCCATGAACGGCTCGTAAATCAGCTTGCGGCGAATATCATCATAGGCGCCGCCGGGCGAGCGGATCACCACCGTTTCCGCGGCCTGCGCGTTCTTAACCCAGATCGACGGTGCGACGGCCGCCGCGCAGGCCCCCTTCAGCAACGTGCGACGCTGCGTACTCGAGGGCTGGTCGTTGTCATCGAAGTTCATCACGCTCTCCTGAATCGATCGATTCGATAAGGTGAAACATCAAGGGACTGAGGCTTACCGGTCACGCAGTTGGCGAGAATGTCCGCCGACTGTGGTGCGCCGGTGATGCCGGTGTGGCCGTGACCGAAGCCCAGATACAGGCCGGGCATTCCGGGTACGTCTCCCAGCACCGGCAGGCTGTCCGGCATGGATGGCCTGAAGCCGAGCCAGAAGCTCTGCTTGCGCCCGGTATCGAGCTGGGGGAAGAGCCGCTTCGCGTGGGCGATCAACGCGTCCTCGCGGCTCATGTCGGGTTCGGCATCGAGACCGGCGATCTCGACGAATCCCGCGACGCGAATATTGTCGATCATGGGCGTCACGCCGAAGCCCTTGCCCTTGTGCAGGATCGGAAGCGGCAGGTCGAGTGCGGATGGCTCGAACGCGACGTGATATCCGCGCTCCGTTTCCAGCGGCACCCGCAGGCCGAGTCCCTGCATGACTCGGTTTGACCACGCGCCGGAGCACAGGATCAAGCTCCGCGCCGTGAGATCCTGGCAAGTCGTGATGATGCGATATCCCGAACGCGAGGGCAGGGGATTGACGCCATTGACTCTCTGCCGCACGAATTCACCGCCGTTGGCGAGAAACTTATCGAACAGGCGCTTCACGAGCTGATAGGGATTGGTCACGAAGCCATTCTTCTCGTAGTGCTGCGCACGCCGGACGTCGCGGCTCATGCCGGGTACGAGATCGAAAATCGCTTCGCCCGTAAGCTCGCGCACTTGCACGCCGTTTTCCTCTCTGAGCCGGTCGGCCAGACGGTCGAGAGGGGACTTATCGAGCGTCTCCCAGACGTGGAGTTGGCCGGACACGCGGATCGCCTCGGCGAAATGCTCGGGGCCTAGCAGCGCGAGATAGCCGTCGATGGAATGCTTGTGAAGCGCGCGCAAGGCTGCGGCGATCGGAGAGACCCGGCCGACGCTCGCGCCCGAGCGTATCCATTTGAGCAGCCATGGCGCGGCGGACAAGGCATACTGCCGGCTCACGCTGAGCGGCCCCTGGTCGTCGGTGAGCCATCCGGGCACGTTGCGCAGCATGCCGGGCATCGAGATGGGAATGCAGCTGTCGATGCTGACGAGCCCGGCATTGCCGAACGACGTGCCGGTGCCCGGCTCGCGCTCATCGATGATGCGCACCGCGATCCCGCGCTGCTGAAGCGTGACGGCGGTGCACATACCGACGATGCCGGCGCCGATGATGCTGACTTGTTTCATATCGTTCATCAGTCAGCTTTGCACTGCCTGCGCCACGACTTCGATCCTGCAATTCTCGCCGAGCAGTTCCTTCACGACGACCGTCGCGCGGTTCGGATGGGGCAGCGTGGTGAAGTAGCGCGCATAGACGCGGTTCATGCCAGCGGCATCGGCCTTGTCGACGAGATAGATGGTCATCTGCACGACCTGGGCGAGACTCGAGCCGGCTCGCTCGAGTACGTGCTTCAGTTGCTCGAACACACGTGTGGCCTGCACCTCAATGTCGCCCTCGCCGCTCGCAGCGAAGCTGGAGGGATCGCGCGGAATCTGCACCGTGTAGACGGTGCCGCCCACCCGGAGCGCGTTGCTGATCGGCACGTTGGGTGGATTGACGATATCGGATAGAACGAGTTCGAGCGTGCTCGTGGAGGTGTTCAAGACCGGGCTCCGGATGTGAGTTCGCGCGCGAGGCGCTTCAGGTTGAGATTGACCGCCGACGATGCGCCGGATCGGAAAGCGCTCGGCAAACGAGTCAGGCAACTATGCGGTGGGGCCTCTCGATATGTAAAATGAGAAAAAAATAGCCCGTTAAGTCGAAAAACTCATTAGCGCTGGACCTGCCTGGCCATGAACCTGAAACAGATTTCGCACGTCCTGGTGCTTGCCGATACGCTCAACTTCAACAAGGCCGCCAAGCTTGTGCATCTCTCGCAATCGGCGTTGAGCAAGAGCATCGCGGCGCTCGAAGAGGAGCTTGGCATTCAGATTTTCGAACGCTCGACGGCGAAGGTGCAGATCGCGCCCTCGGGCGCGCATGTCGTGCAGCTCGCTAGGCATCTGATGTCCGAGGCGACCAGCTTTCGCAAGAACATTGAGTATCTGAAGACGGGCGAGCTCGGCAGCGTCGCGGTCGGTTCGGGGCCTTTTCCGGCGGCGTGCTTTCTCGATGAGGCCATTCGCCGGTTCCACCAGATGTATCCCTCGGTGTCGATGCGCTTGCAGATCGATCATTGGGCGAATCTGATGGCCGCCTTGCGTGCTGGGGAGATCGACTTTTTCACGGCCGACATCCGCAATCTCGAAAACGATTCGTCGTTTGACATCGTGCCGCTCGGCGGCGTGACGATCGCGCTATGCTGCTGCCGCGGACATCCGCTCGTGGCGCAGGATGCTTCGCGAGAGATCAGCGGCCTCGAGCTGCTGCCCTACACCTTCGCCACGGTAAAGCTGCCGCCGCTGATGTTCTTCGAACTCAAGCAGAGCATGGGACTCCAGCGCGATCAGACCTTCGCCGCGACAATCGAATCCGATGATGTCTATCTGCTCAATCGCATCATGCCGGGCAGCGACATCATCCTTGCGACAAGCAATCTAATGATGAGCGACAACTTCGGGGCGGAAGGACTCGTCAAGCTCAACGTGCGGATGAATCGCAACCGCTTCGGAGAATGGGCGCTCGTTAAGATGAAGGACCGAACGCTAACACCCAGTGCGAAGCTGCTGGCGAATCTTCTTGTCGGAATCACCCGGGACGGGTGCCTCAGGGACGATGAGGTGCACGGCAGCGTATTGAACCCGCCGCTCAATTTCATGCGCGATAGCCCGGCTTGAGGACGCCCGGATGCTGGGGACCGAACCGCTGGATATGCGCCCCGGCAGTGAGACGATCCGGAGACCGGCCACATACTAGAATTTGTGCCGTATCCCGGCCACAGTGACCAACTGACTGCTCGTCCCAGAACTTATCCCATATGAGCCCACAGAGGCTTGCGCCGGCCCGACGACCGCGCTTGGCGATAAGTTCGTGCCGTTTGCTTTCTGATATCCAGCGACCCAGTAGAGAGCGGTTCGTTTCGAAAGCAGGTATGACGCGCCCAAGTTCGCCTGATGGTACGAGGCGCTCGCAGGACCATTAAGCTTAGTGAAGCTATAACCACCCCCCACGAGCACGTCGGGACGCGGTGCGTAGTTTGCGTATACAGCGCCATTGTCAAATCGAGCGTCTTCCGCGAAGCGAGAATGTGTGTCCTGGTTGTACTGACTGTGGCTATATCCAGCCCCCACCGTGAATTTACCAATCACGTATTGGACTCCAGCGTGAATAATGTCAATCGATTTCGCGGTAGCGAAACCTTGATTCACTGCACTGAAGAACAGCGAGTCGGAACTGCTCGTCCAAGTCCGCACTCCGTTGGCAATGGTATTTCCACCATCCGCATGAAGGTAGCCTGCCGCGGCACCGAGTGGCCCATTCGTGTAACTCACTGCGGCAGAATACGTTTGTCCTGCTCCGGAACTACCGGCAATGCCACCTATACCATAGAGGGCCTCGACCTGTACCCCGGACATCACCGGACTGATGTACTTGATGGCATTGCTTACGCGCAAATCGTTGTCGTAATTGTCAACGTCGCCGGGAGTAGCAAAAGTACCACTGAAAAAATTGTCTTCGGTTAGGGGTTGAACCAAGTCTGTGACGGGATCTAGCTGGCGACCGAGTTTTATGGTCCCGTACGGGCTCCCTAGACCTACCACTGCGCTCCGGCCGAACATGCGGCCGCCTTGACCGAGTGCCCCCGTTCCTGGGTTGTAGCCGCTCTCCAATTGAACGATAGCGCTTAACCCCGAACCTAGGGCCTCGACGCCTCTTAAACCCCAGCGCGAACCCATAAGCGCGCCTCCGAATTTCACCTGTGTGCCTTGGTTTCCACTGGACGTCTGTGAGTTGTGAATATACCCAACGCCGGCGTCGATAACCCCGTAAAGAGTGACACTGGCCTGCGCGTACACCTGACCGGATAAGGCGCATCCCGCCAAGGCTAGAAAATAGCAATGCTTTTTCATATCGAGTATCGAGTCTTATCTTCAAATTTTTGGCGCTCGATTGGCACCCGGTCAGATTACGTCACCCGGGCTCAACTTGGCGCTAATGGGTCAGTTCGGAAAGGCGATAGCCTGGACGTTCGGGTAATAAACTTCAATTTCGTCCGACTCTCCGTCCATTTTCTGGTAAGTGAGCGTGAACGTATGCTTTCCCTTCGCAGCCTCGAACACCGTGGAACCATCGAGGTTCTGTCGGTCGTGCTCATATTTGTCGACTTCCTGCACCGCCGGCGAAGCAACATTCACACGCTTGACCGGGCGCGCGGGTTGACCGTCCATTGAAATGAACGCCCGGACTGAACACGGACAACCCTTCGAATTTTCATCGGCAAGCCCGCTCGTGAACTGCACGAGAACCGTCGATGCAGTTTTGAGTTCCAATTCGACTGATGCGATCTTCACGGGCTCCTTGCCTTTCACAAAGGCCGCTGTGTGCGAATCTGGTTTGTTGAAGTAAGCGAAGGTCGGCGTGCCTGCCGCAAACGATGTGTTGCCAAGCGCGAGCGCCAAAGCCCCGATGACGTATTTCTTACGCGAATAAAGCGATTTCATTCGTGCACCTTTTTAAGAGGAGGTCAAAACGGATTCATGCGATTGATAAGACCGTCTTTCAGGAAGTAGTGATGGTAAAGCGCGGCGAGAGAGTGCAAGACGCTGAGGGCAATTAACGCTATCGCCGTGTAGTAGTGCGCATCAGTGAGGAAGTGGCCCATCGCGACGTTCTTCGGCAGCGGCGTGGGAATCTTCGTGCCGAAGAACTCCCAACCGATTCCGTATGCTCCTCGCCAGATTTTGATTGCGGGAACGGTGATGAGCAGGATAATCAAGGCGCGCTGGGTCAGCTTTGCTGCCCGGAGTCGCCATCGAACATCTTGAAGCTCCGGCGGTGCCGGGCGTCGTGACCGCCAACATACGCTTAGCACCATCACGAAGAACACGAGTTCGCCAATCGAGCGATGCCAGTAGTAGTAGTTGTTGTAGCTCTCAGAATTGAAGTCGAGCTTATAGAACAAAAATCCGATGACACACAGGGCAACCACACAGATGAACACAAACCAGTGGATTGCGACGGATAGCCGGTCATACGTCGCACGGACGTTCTCACGCGTGCGTTCATGCGAGGTGGTGTGCATATTTGCTCCGTCGGGGTGAAGCTCTTTCGTTGATAGGAACCGCGACGGAGGAATATTACGAGTGACGAATCGTCCCGTAAGCGACCGACAAAATTAAGTCGATAAGGTTTTGTTATAGCCGGGCGAAGACAGCGTGGACCTTTTGTTGGGACCGTTGCTTGGGAGGGACGCCTGCCCACGACGCCGGACCCTCTTCGGATGAGGCGTTCGGGTCATCAGAAGGCAATGTCCGATCACGAGCGCGGTATGCGGCTCGCGGGTACGACGCGAGTCAGCATCCCTCGGTGTTCGCATTGCGCGAACCTAAGAGGTCTATCCGTGACGGCCCAACCGTCCGGTCGAGTGTCGTTTTGTAGTGTCCTTGCCCGAGGCAGGCTGCCCCAGTGCCAACTCGAGCTCTTCTTGGTCTCGCTTCAGTTGCATTCTCATTTGACGAAGGAACTGCTTAGCGTTTTCAGCTAGCGGAGTACCGGGCCGAAACGCAAGCAAGCCGGTGAACGTCACCTCGACGTCAATAGGCTTTACGACGAGACCACGCTTTACAAAATCGAGCGCCACAAGAGGATGGGCGACTCCAAGACCGACGCCAGCCAAAGCGAGCTCACACACCGTGTGTGAGTATGGTGTTTCAACCACGGGCTTTAGCCGAATGTCGCGTGCGGTAAGCTGGGCCTCCAGCCGAAGGCGCGTACTGTCCTCAGGATTTAGCGCAATGAACGGCAGTTGCGCCAAGTCTTCCATATGAACTGCCGAACGGGCCGCGAGCGGGTGCGAAGCGTTCATGACCACGACACCAGGCATGTGGACGAACTCTGAATGCTCCAAACCTGCCATGGACATTTCGTCCGACATCAAGCCGAAGTCCACCTGCCCGGCCGACACTTTCTCGTGGACCTCGCGGGAACTCATCACTTGTAGAGAAATTTGCAGGTCTTTAGAGGATGCGTCGAAGGCAGCGATGACGCGGGGCAGAAAGCCTGTGCCCAAAGCGGGAAAACAGGCGATTGCCATCCGCCCCAGCCCGTAGGACCGCAGGCTCCGGATACGGTGCTCGATGACCTCGTACCCGACAAAGTAGCGGTCGACATCCCTCATCAAAGCTATCGCTTCCTGAGTTGGTACGAGCCTGCTGCGCACCCGCTCAAAAAGCTTGAAGTCAGCCATCTCCTCCAGACGCCGAATTGCTTGGCTCACCGCCGGTTGCGAGACGCCGAGAAGACCAGACGCCTTGCTGGTGCTCCCTGCGTTCATGACCGCTCGAAACACCTCGATATCCCGGATTCCCATAACCGCAGCTTATTGACCTAATTATTTCCGATGTTGCTCTGAAACGGTTCAAAAGTAAACTGAAGGCCAATATCACCACCTCGACAACCGATTGAGCGCACAATGAAAAGCACCGCCCGAACCGCCTCCGAGCCATTTCGCAGTCTGTCGCCCGCCATCATGCGGGCTTCGACCGTCGTATTCGACTCGCTGGCTGACTTCGCTCGACGCAAGGAGCGTCAGCCGGATGGGTTTAGTTACGGCATCACTGGCACCCCCACCGCCCGTGAACTGGAACATCGAATCGCCGAACTCGAAGGCGGTGCGCACTGCATCGTCACGCCGTCCGGTCAATCCGCGCTGATGGTCACGGTCATGGGTTTTGTCCGTGGCGGAGACCATCTGCTTGTCTCGGCGGCCTGCTATGGCGCGTTGAAAACGTTCGCTCAAAAGTGGCTCGCTCAATTCAATGTGCAGGTTGAACTGTACCCGCCAGCTATCGGCGCCGAAATCGAGCAGCACATGAGGTCCAATACACGCATGATTTGTATGGAGTCTCCAGGTACCGTCACGATGGAGATGCCTGACGTTCCCGCAATTGTCGAAGTGGCCAGGCGTCGCGGTGTGATGACGATGATGGACAACACGTGGGCCAGTCCGCTCGCATTTAAGCCGCTCGAACACGGCGTCGATTTCAGCATCGAAGCGGCTACAAAATTCTTCGGTGGCCATTCTGACCTACTCGCGGGCTGCATCAGCATGAACAACGCCGACTACTATTCCGTCTTGCGGGAAACGCAAAGCATCCTTGGTCAACAAACCAGCCCTGACGACTGTTTCCTCGTAATGCGTGGCTTGGAAACGCTGAAGATCCGATTCGAAGCACAGAGTGCTGCAGCGCTGCGAATCGCGGAAGAACTTGAATGGCATCCTGAGGTGGCGCAGGTTCTGTTTCCGGCATTGTCGTCGGATGCGGGTCATGCGGTTTGGAAGCGCGACTTCTCTGGAAGTGGCTGCCTCTTTTCATTGATTTTGAAGCCCGCGTCAGAAACGGCATTCACCGCCTTCTTCGACGCTCTCAAGCACTTCGCAATCGGCGCAAGTTGGGGCGGAGTCCATAGCCTGGCCGCGTACTACCCCGCGCCGCTTCAGGCAAATCGCCCGTTCCCGCTCACGGACCGCCCCATCATTCGCCTTTCGATTGGCCTGGAAGATACCGACATCCTGCTCGACGACTTGAGGACAGCTCTGGAGGCGTTCCGCATCGCTCGGAACGCGTGATCCCGGCTGAGTAGTAAAAGTCTAATTCGCCACTACATCGGAGGAGAACAACATGAAAGCAATGTCACCCTGGAAGCATGCGCTTGGAACCGCGACCGCGTTTCTCTGCCTCGCTTGCTGTGCCGCCAACAATGCCAACGCCGAAGACCTACTTGCTCAAGCAAAGGCAAACAAGATTCTTCGCGTCGCAAACACGCAAAGCAGTCCGCCTTGGAGCATGCTGGACGAGAACAATAAACCGGCTGGGTATGACGTGGCGGTCGCAAGAGAGGTGGCGAAGCGCATTGGGGTACCTCATGTTGTTTTTGTGGCCGATTCCTTCAAGAACTTCGTTGAAGGCCTGAAATCGGACAAGTACGACTTGGTCATGAACGACCTTACGCCCACGCCAGAACGCGAAAAGCAGGTTGACTTCGGCGACCCATACGGCGTTGAAGAGTTTCGAATCTTTGTGCGCTCAGACAACAGCGATATCAAGGGAAGACCCCAGCTGAAAGGAAAACGCGTAGGCGTAACGACCGGCTCCAGCAATGAAAGTTGGGCTCGCGCTCATCTCAAGGATTCGGACATTCGTACCTACGACAACGGCGGCCTCGTATTCAACGACTTGGGAAGCGGTCGAATCGATGCTGTCATCATTTCGCACTTCGGCGGCATGAAGTACGCGAACGTCAATCATCTTCCAGTGAAGGAGGTCGGTGAGCCACTCATTTACCAACTCTCAGCGCCGGCAATGGTAAAAGGCCAGCCCGCCCTGCGCTCAGCGGTGAATAAAGCCGTTGCCGACATGGTAGCGGATGGAACTCTGGAGGCGCTCTCGAAGAAATGGGTCGGTCCGGACTTCGATATGGTGGGTACCATCGCCAAGGCGAAGACCCAAAAGGAGTAGGTGATGCTGGAACTATTTATACGTTCGTTGCCTTTGCTGAAGAGTGCAATATTGGTAACTATCTTTCTCGGATTGTCATCTTTCGTACTCGGCTCAACGCTGGGGCTACTTGTCGCCTTGTGCCGAATCTCAAGCATCCGATTCTTGCGCGGATTTGCCTTCGCCTATGTCTCCATATTTCGGGGCACCCCGCTGCTCGTACAGATCCTGCTCATCTACTTCGGCTTACCAAGGTACGGTGTGACGCTCGACCCTGTCCCCGCCGCCCTGCTGGCTTTGACTCTGTTCTCGGCCGCGTACCTAAGCGAAAACTTTCGTTCTGGCATCAATGCCGTGGACAAAGGACAATGGGAAGCAGCGATGTCCATGGGCATGGGATACTGGAAAGCGATGTCGCGAGTCATCCTTCCTCAAGGACTTCGCATCGCCATTCCCCCTGTGGGCAGCCGTATGATTGCGCTCATTAAGGACACATCTCTCGCATCAACCATTACCGTCGTTGAACTGACCCGCGTAGCCGACCAGGTAGGTGCGTCGACTTTCCGATACATGGAGATGTTTTTGATGGTCGGCATCATCTATTGGATGATCAACCAGTTGCTCACGATAGCCCAAACAGTACTTGAAAGCCGCGTATCGAGGCGCTTCGTATGAGCACGAACATCAAGACTATCGAGGTCCGGGGCCTGTCAAAGCGGTTTGGTTCGGATCACGTGTTACGCGGCGTGGACTTCAATGTCTGCAAAGGCGAAGTGGTTGTCATTATGGGGCCGTCGGGTTCCGGAAAGACGACGCTCCTGCGGTCACTGAACTTCCTAGAAACTCCGGATGAGGGAACGGTTACCGTCTGCGGCATCGAGGTCCACTGCCCGGGCTTACGGAAGCCCTCCCGAGATACGCAGAAGAGAATTCGCGCGATTCGCCAGCGGTCAGCAATGGTATTTCAATCCTTTAATCTTTTTCCCCACATGACTGCGCTGCAAAACATCATGGAGGGACCCGTTAGCGTCAAAGGCGTGAGCCGAGGCCAGGCCGCTGAGCGTGGCATGCGGTTGCTAGACCAAGTCGGCCTTTCCGCGAAAGCCAACGAGTATCCCGGAAGACTGTCCGGGGGACAGAAACAGCGAGTTGCCATTGCCCGCGCGCTCGCCATGGAGCCCGAGGTTATCCTGTTCGATGAGCCAACCTCGGCTCTCGATCCGGCGCTTCGGGAGGACGTCCTTGTCGTCATGCGGGATTTGGCAAAGCGAGGAATGACAATGTTGATTGTCACCCACGAAGTTCGCTTCGCCAGAGATGTCGCCGACAGGATCGTCTTCATGGACGGCGGCCTAGTGGTAGAGAACTCATCCCCGCAAGAGTTTTTCGGCGGGGCGAGTTCTCGCGTACGTCAGTTCCTCAATCTGATTGAGACTTGATCGCAGCACTGCACCTCATCCGAGTTCAACCGCGACGAACAGGCGTCTAGCCACTTCGAATAGTTTCACTTAAACGCCGGGCTTTCACTTAAGGATTGAGCAAACCTCATAAATCAATCAGTTGACGACGGCTTGTTCTGGGCGTCGAGGGCTGCGCCCGGGAAACATAACTTCACGCCCGGCCAGTGTGGAGGCTCGTCACAGTTCTGATAGTTTCAACTCAAGCCGAACCGCTAAGCCCTAGGGCTACCCGACGGTCGGTATCGTTGAGTCACGATTCCACGGACTGACTCGTTATTTAGGACCTGGCGCCCAATGCCAGGTGGTAGTTTGTTGCACGCCGACGATGGTGTCTCGAGGCTTGCCACCGAAATGAGTCTCGATGTCCGCAACCGTCACACCGCTTTTCTCCATCAGGGCGACGATGCGGCCGAGGGTAGCGGAGGTCTTCTTTGCCTTAAGCGCTTCGGCTTGTTGTTGCAAGCGGCGAATTTTTGTCTCGATTGCTTCCAGGGCGGGCATGACTTCCTCTCGAGAAAACGATTTCGACGCACTACGCCACGGCGGCTCAGACTCCGCCGTATATCTCACTAACGCCGAGCCAGCATTTGCCGGAGGACTATGCGCCGAACACGCGCGAAGGCACCGGGGGCGACGCCTCAAAACACGCGTCTTTGTACTCTTCGAGGCAGTCAACAAGCCGCCGGGACTAAGCCGACAAGCCATGCCCTTGTGATAGCATACCCCGACTTCACGCAGTGAAAACTAATAATCAACAGAGAGGGCCGAAATGAGCAACGTATATCAATACAATGGGCATAACGATCTGACACCACCCGAGCTATTCTTGTTTATCTCGATGCAAGAAACGAGTGAGCAACTCGGAATTGACGACGTAGAATATCTGATCCTCATTTTTTGTGGATTCAATTTTCTGCCGACGCGCGGGAAGCCGGCAGGCGCGACGCCTGGTACCTCGGTTGCGTCGGTGATGGCCCGCTCGCTGTTCAAGTACAAATTTAGAAAGCGAGTGTTGCCGACGTTCACCATCGAAAGCATGAAGGCATTCAGATGGGTCTTGACGCATAAGCTAAGCGTCTTCATTGGAAGAACGTTGCCGGGAGTCGGCTGGTTCTGATGGCGAAGGATGTGCGACGATTGGTTATCAAACCGTGCTTAAGTACAACCGCATTGCTAGATCTGAAGACAGGGTGTTCTGATGCAGCAATTCACTCGCGATGACTTGGTGGCGTTCATTCGTGAAGAAGCTTGCATATCTTCAAAGAAGCCCATCACCGATGACATGGACGTCGTGTATTCCTTAGGTCAACATGGAGATGACGCCGATGAATTCATGGAGAAATACTTCGACACCTTCAACGTGGACCGGGGTGACTACGATTTTCGTCGTTATTTCTTCATGGAAGGTGAAGGCTTTATCTCACATTTATTTCAAAAATACATACTAAAAAAGCCTCATTCGCTAAAGAGAGAAACGATGACGGTCAGAATGCTCTATAAAGCAATTCTCCAACGCAAATGGAATTGCGAAGCTCTATCGGAGAAGAAGTCCTACTAGGAAGACCACTTGCGATGAGGAGCAAAGAGGCACACGGCTATTGGTCGGAAGCGGCTGCATCAATCAGGGCGTTCGGAACCGCCTGGCTACCCACCCGCAACCAATGACGGCGGCCTGTAGGGGCCCCTTCGGCCGCGGCGCATGACATCGATTCCCGAGGCATGCCGCGCTTCGAACATCCGCGGATGCTGTTTGAACAGTTTCGCTTAAGCCCGCCCCGCCGACGTCTGCGGGGATTCCATGGTGCGTTAAGCGAAACTCTGCGGCTAGCTTTAAGCGAAACTATTCGAAGTTGCTACGTCAGCCGGATCGTCGCCCCCTCTCACTCCACCGTCACAGACTTCGCCAGATTCCGCGGCTTATCGACATCCGTGCCTCTTGCGCAAGCCGTGTGATACGCCAACATCTGCAGCGGGACCACATGCAGAATCGGCGACAGCATGCCGTAGTGCTCCGGCATCCGAATCACGTGGATGCCTTCGTCATTGACGATCTTCGTATCCGCATCGGCGAACACGTAAAGCTCCCCGCCGCGCGCACGCACTTCCTGCATGTTCGATTTGAGCTTCTCGAGCAATGCGTCGTTCGGCGCCACCGTCACCACGGGCATCGCTTCCGTCACAAGCGCCAACGGTCCATGCTTGAGCTCGCCCGCAGGATAAGCCTCCGCGTGGATGTAGGAGATTTCCTTAAGCTTGAGCGCGCCTTCGAGCGCGATCGGATAATGCAGCCCGCGCCCGAGAAACAATGCATTTTCCTTGCGCGAAAACTCTTCCGACCAAGCGATGATCTGCGGCTCGAGCGCGAGCACGCTATTGAGCGCCGCCGGCAAATGCCGCAATTGCTTTATATAATCGGCCTCCCGCGCGGCATCGACACGGCCGCGAATCTTGCCGAGCGTCACCGCGAGCGTGAACAGCGCGACGAGCTGCGTCGTGAACGCTTTCGTCGACGCCACACCGATCTCGCGCCCCGCGTGCGTCAAGAATTGCATCTGCGTCAAACGCACCATCGCGCTCGTGCCGACGTTGCACACCGCGAGCGTATGCCGATGACCCAACTCCTGCGCATGCTTAAGCGCAGCGAGCGTGTCGGCCGTCTCGCCCGATTGCGAAATGACGACAACGAGCGCCTTCGGGTTCGGCACCGATTCGCGATAGCGGTACTCGCTCGCGATCTCGACCTGCGTCGAAATCTTGGCGATCGATTCGAGCCAGTACTTCGCCGTCAAACCGGAGTAGTAGCTCGTGCCACAGGCCAGAATCAGAATGCTGTCGATCTCGTCGAAGGCAGCCGTCGCGGCTTCGCCGAATAGTTTCGGCTCGAACGTGTCGCTAGCGGGAATCGTGTCGGAAATCGCGCGCGGCTGTTCGAAGATTTCCTTCTGCATGAAGTGCCGATACGGGCCAAGCTCCACCGCACCGCCGTAAGCTTGCACGGTGCGCACTTCGCGCACGACGCGGTCACCGCCGCGGTCGGTGATACGCACACCCTCTCGCGTCAACTCGCACACGTCGCCTTCTTCGAGGAACATGAAATGCTCGGTGCTGCCCGCGAGCGCCAGCGCGTCCGATGCGAGAAAGTTCTCGCCCTGTCCCACGCCGACTACGAGCGGCGAGCCTTGCCGCGCGCCCACCACCGTATGCGGCTCGTCCTTGTGCACGACGGCGATCGCATAAGCGCCGTGCAATTGTTTGACCGCTTCGCAGACAGCGTCATACAAACTGCCGCGATAGAGGCTGTGGATCAAATGGGCGATGACTTCGGTGTCGGTCTGCGAGACGAACACGTAGCCCTTGCCGCGCAACGCCTCTCGCAACGATTCGAAATTCTCGATGATGCCGTTATGCACCAGCGCGAGCGCATCGCGTGAAAAGATCGGATGTGCATTGTCGGTAACGGGCGCACCGTGCGTGGCCCAGCGCGTATGCGCGATACCCGTCACGCCTTCGAGATGCCCTTCGGACACCTGCGCATCGAGATCGGCCACGCGGGCGACGCTGCGCGCGCGGCGTGGCTCGCCGTTCGTCAGCACGGCGACGCCGCAAGAATCGTAGCCGCGATATTCCAAACGACGCAGCCCTTCAACGAGAACGGAGACGATATTACGCTGCGCAACGGCGCCGACGATGCCACACATGGAAGTCCTTCCTTTCGCGAGTATGAGTAGTACTTCTTCTTAATCGTGCGGCGCAATCGCCATCACGTCTGTGCGTGAGCGCATGCGTCGCGGCGCAGCTTACGTTTTCTTCTTGACGGGACGAACGTAGCCGTCGCGCGCAACTTGCGTCTTCTCGTTCAGCACGAGCGTGCCTTCCGGCACGTCTTTCCACACGGTCGTGCCCGCAGCGATCGTCACGCCGCGGCCGACGCGCACCGGCGCGACCAACTGCGTGTCGGAACCGACGAAGACGTCGTCCTCGATGACGGTACGATGCTTGTTCGCGCCGTCGTAATTACAGGTAATCGTGCCAGCCCCCACGTTCACTCGCGCGCCGATGTCGGCATCGCCGATGTACGTCAGATGGTTCGCCTTCGAACCCGTGCCGAGCGTTGCATTCTTCACTTCGACGAAGTTGCCGACGTGCGACTCGTCGCCGAGCACGGCACCGGGCCGCAGCCGTGCATAGGGCCCGAGCACGGCATGGGCGCCCACCTGCGCGCCCTCGATGTGCGTGAACGCGTCAATGCGCGTGCCGGCCCCGATCGTGGCATTGCGCAATACGCAATTCGCGCCGATCGCCACGCCATCGGCCAGCGTCACGGTGCCTTCGAAAACGCAGTTGACGTCGATCGACACGTCGCGCCCGCACGTGAGTTCACCCCGCACATCGAGACGCGCGGGATCGGCCAGCGTCACGCCCGCGGCCAACAGCGCATCGGCGATATTGCGCTGATGGATACGCTCAAGCTCGGCCAATTGCGCCTTGCTGTTCACGCCGAGCGTCTCCCATACAGCGCCGGGCTGCGTCGTCACGACGTCGAAACCGGCTTCGATGGCGTGCTCGACGACGTCGGTCAGGTAATACTCGCCTTGGGCATTGTCGTTCTTCAGTGCGCCAAGCCACATAGCAAGCTGAGCCGTAGGCGTCACGACGATACCCGTGTTGATTTCGGCAATGCGCAGTTGCTCGGGTGTCGCATCCTTCTGTTCGACGATGCGCGTCACATACCCTCCGGCGTCGCGCACGATGCGGCCATACCCGGTCGGATCGTCGAGCGTCACCGTCAGAATGCCGTAACGACCCTCGGCGGCCGCGTCGGTCAAACGCTTGAGCGTGGACGGCTTCGTGAGCGGGACATCGCCGTAAAGGACGAGCGTCGGACGCGCGGGATCGAGCAGCGGCAGCGCCTGCTGCACGGCATGGCCGGTGCCGCGCTGCTCGGCCTGTAGCGCGAACGCGATGTCCGGAGCGGCGACGGCCTGCTGCACCTGCTCGGCGCCATGCCCCACGACAACGACGATCCGCACCGGATCGAGTGCGCGCGCCGTATCGATAACATGAGAGAGGAGCGGCCGGCCAGCCAGCGGATGGAGCACCTTCGGCAGCGCGGAGCGCATGCGCTTGCCGGTGCCTGCAGCCAATATGACGATGTTCATGGCATCGGCGATCAATGTGGGGGGTCTAAGGTGCGCGATTTTAGCATGCGCCCGGCCGCCTAAAGGCCCCAGGCGCAGCCCGCCTACCCCCGCCCGGCCCCGCTCTAGGCAACGGCAAGCGCTATCCGTCCCCCCGCGTCAGAGATCGTCGAAAGGAACAAACGACATGGCTTGCCCGTCGCTCGATTCGGCGCCGGTCTCAGCCGGTCCCGTGGCGCATGGTTCGTCGTCGAAGGCGATATCCCCGAGCGGGTCGGCCTGCCCCGTCGCGCGCAACCCCGCGAACGGAAACAACGCCGCGTCCATCAAATGCGAAGGCACCACGTTCGACAGGGCGTTGAACATGTTCTCGACACGGCCTGGAAAACGCTTGTCCCAATCGCGAATCAGCGCCTTCATTTCCGCACGTTTGAGGTTGGGCTGGCTACCGCATAAATTGCACGGAATGATCGGGAACGAACGCAATTTCGCGTACTGCTCGAGATCGGTTTCTTTCACGTACGCGAGCGGCCGGATCACGATGTTCTTGCCGTCGTCCGACTGCAGCTTGGGCGGCATACCTTTGAGCTTGCCGCCGTAGAACATGTTCAGCAGCATAGTCTGCAAGATATCGTCGCGATGATGGCCCAGCGCGATCTTCGTCGCGCCTAGCTCGCCGGCCACGCGGTACAGGATCCCGCGCCGCAGGCGGGAGCACAGCGAGCAGGTCGTCTTCCCCTCGGGCACGAGCCGCTTGACGATGCTGTACGTGTCTTGGTTCTCGATATGGAACGGCACGCCTAGCGCAGTCAGGTATTCGGGCAGCACGTGCTCGGGAAAACCGGGCTGCTTTTGGTCGAGATTGACGGCGACGAGCTCGAAGTCGATCGGCGCCCGCTCGCGCAGGCGCAGAAGGATGTCGAGCAGCGCATAGCTGTCCTTGCCGCCGGACATGCAGACCATCACCTTGTCGCCAGGCTCGATCATATTGAAATCGCCGACGGCCTGACCGACAAGCCGCGCGAGCCGCTTGAAAAGCTTGTTGTCCTCGTACGCTTGCTTTTGCTCACGGCGCGTCAGCACCGGGCGACGATGCGCCGCGTCGGATGCGGCGCCGGCAGCTTCGGCCTGAATCGCCCCCGCTTCGGCGGCGATCGTCTCTGTCGCGTTCATGCGGATTCCCCTTTGACGCAAAATACTTCGACGCCCACGGCGTCGCAATCGGGGTAGACGTCGGGCTTTTCGGTCGATACCGAGACGGCACGCACGCGCGGATGGGCGAGCATCGTCGCCGCGATGTCGTCGCACAGGGTCTCTTGCAAGTGGATGTGTCCCTGGCCGACGCGGCGCGCGATCGTCGCGCGCATGAAGTCGTAATCGACCACCTCATGCAGCTTGTCTTCGATCGGCGTGGTTTGCGCGAGCGGCACGAACAGCTCGACATTGATCACGACTCGCTGCTCCCCGCGCTTTTCGAAGTCGTGCACGCCGATGTTGATGTAGACCTCGTAATTGCGCAGAAACAGTCTGCGGCAGTCGGCAAGGCGGGGATGCAAGAGAGCGGCAACCATCTTCGTTCCAATCAAAATATGCGCTTGTTGAGCGCGAAGGGCCCGGCACGGCCGGGGCCGGTGCGCGTCAGCGCGTCAAAAACATCACGTCGCGCGGCAGCGGCACGAGGTGCTGGCCGCCGTCGACGATTAACGTCGTGCCCGTCACACCGCCCGCGTCGGCCAGATAGCAAGCCGCCGCGACCACGTCCTCGGGCGTCGAAGCACGCCCGAGCGGGGTCACGCGGTGCGCTTGCTCGAATTCGTCGGGCGTCTGGCCGGCCGATTGCAGCGTGAGGCCCGGGGCGATGCCCACCACGCGCACCTTCGGAGCCAACGCTTGCGCGAGCGTCACAGTGGCCGCTTGCAGCGCGGCCTTGGACAACGTGTACGACAAATAGTCGGGATTCAGGTTGTACAGCTTCTGATCGAGTACGTTGATGACCACGCCGCGCAGCGCTTCGTCGTCGCGGGCTGCATCGGGTATCGCCTCGAACAACGCACGGGCGAGCACCAGCGGCGCACCGACGTTGACCGCCATATGAGCGATCAGCGACGCGTAGCCGACGGTGCGCGCCGTATCCTCGACGAAGCGCGACGCGTTGTTGACGATGCAGGCGGGCCGTCCGAGCGCCGCCGTGCAAGCCGCCACCAGCCCTAGTGCCTCGCGCTCGACGCTCAGATCCGCAGGCAGCGCCGCGGCGCGACGGCCCAGCGCGCGAATCTGCGCGACCAGTGTATCGGCCTCGGCGCGGGACCCGCCGTAATGCACGGCGACGTCCCACCCTTTCGCCGCGAAGCCGAGCGCCAGCGCGCGCCCGATGCGCCGCGCGCCGCCCGTGACGAGCACGACGCGCGCCGGCGCCGAGGTGGCGCCGGCGTCAGGGGGAATAGCTGGGGAAGCGGTCATTTACAATGCCGGAATGAATCTGAATGCTCACGAACCCGCTAGTTTACCCGTTCCCACCGCCGATGCGCTCGGCGCCAGCGCCGATCTGACCGCGCATATCCGAGGCGAGATCGCGGCGGCCGGTGGTTGGCTCCCGTTCGATCGCTACATGGAGCTCGCGCTTTACACGCCTGGCCTCGGTTACTACAGCGGCGGTGCGCGCAAATTCGGCCGCCGGGCCGAGGACGGCAGCGACTTCGTGACAGCGCCCGAGCTCTCGCCATTGTTCGCTCAAGCGCTCGCCCGCCCGCTCGCGCAGGCGCTTGCCGCAAGCGGCACACGCCAATTGATGGAGTTCGGCGCCGGTACGGGGCGGCTCGCGGCCGGCGTTCTGTCCGCGCTCGATACGCTCGGCGTGCCGTTCGACAGCTATGCCATCGTCGATTTGTCGGGCGAGCTGCGCGAGCGGCAACGTGAGACGGTCGCCCAGCTCGGCGAAGCAGTGGCCTCGCGCGTGCGCTGGCTCGACGCGCTGCCCGAGCGCTTCGAGGGCGTCGTGCTCGGCAACGAGGTGCTCGATGCCATGCCCGTGCAACTCTTCGCGCGGACGGGCGGCATCTGGCATGCACGCGGTGTAGCCGTGGGCGAGGACGGCAGTTTGCATTACGAAGCGCGCGCACTCGGTACGGCGGGGGTGCGGTTATCGAATGACGACGCGGCGCTACTTGCCGAAATCGACGACCAGGTCGGACCGGAAATCGACTACGTCGCCGAAACGCATGCCGCCGGCGCCGCCTTCGTGCGCACGGTCTGCTCGATGCTCACCCGGGGTGCGGCGTTTTTTATCGACTACGGCTTTCCGCGTAGTGAGTACTACCACCCGCAGCGCACCGAGGGCACGCTGATGTGTCACTACCGACACCGCGCGCACGGCGATCCGTTCCTTTATCCAGGCCTGCAGGACATCACGGCTCACGTCGAATTCACCGGCATCGCGCAAGCGGGCGTCGAGACGGGGGCGGATCTGCTGGGTTACACGTCCCAGGCGCGCTTCCTCATGAATGCGGGCGTCACCGATGTGCTCGCTGAAATCGATCCGGCCGATGCGGCCCGCTTCCTGCCTGCGGCCAATGCAGTGCAGAAGCTGCTGTCCGAAGCCGAGATGGGCGAACTATTCAAAGTGATCGCGTTTTCGCGCGGCATCGACGGCACGCTCGACGCGTTCGCGCGCGGGGATCGGTCGCATACACTGTGAGTCAGACGTGCTCGCCCAATACTGCCGCCACCGCCGCGGTCCGCGCCCGTTGCACGGCGTCCTTGATTTTAGCGGGCTGATCGGCAAACGCTTGGGCGACGGCGCCGGCATCCACACTGCGAGCCGCCACCAGCGCCACCCGCAGCCGCTCGGCCTGGGGATAGTCGCGGCGCTCGAAGCCCAGGCGGCCGCGAGCGTCCGATTCGCACGCCTGCAGCGCCTCGGCGAAGCGCGCCGGCTTACGCAGCGCATCGCAGCGCTCGAGCAGCCGCACCAGCGCCGCCGCGCCCATCTCCATCACGCGGTGAATGTTGCCGTGCTCGCGTGCGACGAGCACGGCCAGATCGCGGCACTCGTTGGGCACACGCAAGCGCTCGCACATCGGCTTGACGAGGTCGACACTTCGCGTTTCGTGGCCGACGTGCCGAGGCAGAATGTCATCGGGCGTCGTCGCCTTGCCCAAATCGTGCGTCAACGCGGCAAAACGAACCGTCAAGGCGTAGCCGCGCGTTGCCGCATAGTCGACGACCATCATCACATGCACGCCGGTATCGACCTCCGGATGGTAATCGGCGCGCTGCGGCACGCCGAAGAGCGCATCGACTTCGGGCATCACGCGTGCAAGCGCACCGCATTCGCGCAGTGCCGCGAACATGCGCGACGGCTTGCGCTCCATGAGTCCGCGGGAGATTTCCTGCCACACGCGCTCGGGCACGAGCGCGTCGACTTCGCCGGCTCGCGTCATGGCCTGCATGAGTGTGAGCGTTTCGGGGGCGAGCGAGAAATCATCGAAGCGTGCGGCGAAGCGAGCGACGCGTAAAATCCGTACGGGGTCTTCCGCGAAAGCCTCGCCCACGTGCCTGAAGCGTCGCGCGCGAAGATCGGCTTGCCCGTCGAACGGATCGATGACCGGCCCGATGAGTGCGCCATCGGGCTGCACCTCGCGCGCCATGGCATTGATGGTCAAATCGCGGCGCGCAAGATCTTCTTCGAGCGTAACGTCCGGCGCGTAGTAGAACTGAAAGCCGTGATAGCCCGCCGCCGTCTTGCGCTCGGTGCGTGCCAGCGCGTATTCCTCGTGCGTCTCGGGATGCAGGAACACCGGAAAATCCTTGCCGACCGGCCGATAGCCTTGCGCCACCATCTGCTCGGGCGTCGCGCCGACCACGACGTAGTCGCGGTCGGCCACGGGCACGCCGAGCAGCGCATCTCGGATCGCGCCGCCTACCGCGTAAATCTTCATTCGTCGTCTTCGTAGTAGCCGATACGATGTGTCTCCGCGCGCGCCGCGTCGAACCACGTGCGCACGGCCGGCAAAGCCGTCACGCTCTCGATATAGGCGCGCGCCGCGTTGGAGAGCGGCGGGGCGTACGTGATGAACCGCGAGACGACGGGCGCGTACATGGCATCGGCAATGCCAAACGTCTTGCCGAACAAGAAAGGACCGCCGTAACGCGCGAGGCACTCGCTCCAAATCGCGTCGACGCGCGCCACATCGGCGAGCACACCCGGCGTGGCGCCCTTGCCGGGCCGGTGCGCGCGCACATTCATCGACATGTGGGTGCGAAGCTCGCCAAAGCCGCCGTGCATCTCGCACGAGACCGCGCGCGCGTGGGCGCGTGCGGCCGCGTCGCTCGGCCAGAATGAATGCTGCGGATAGCGCTCGGCCAGCGTCTCGAGAATCGCGAGGGATTCCCAAACCGATTGGCCGTCGTCGGTAATCAGGCAAGGCATCTTGCCCGAAGGAGAATGCTCGAGAATGCGCGCCTTCGTATCGGATTCGCCGAGCGGTACCAGTACTTCGTCGAATGCGATCCCAAGGTGCGTCATCATGACCCAAGGCCGCATGGACCATGAGGAGTAGTTCTTGTCACCGATGATAAGTTTCATGCGTCACGGAAGAAGAGTTGGCGGGTTGAAGGAATGCGTTCGAGCGAACCGGCGCGCGTCGAGAACATCAATATTGCCATGAGCGCGCGGCGCGCGCCGTGGAACAGCACTTGGCGCCAGATGCCGGCATATGGCGCCATCGGCCGGCCGTACGATCAGCGCCCCGCCGTGGCCCGAAATGCGCTGAAGCGGGAGCGCAGCGACGCCTCGTTCAGATAGGTGGGCACGATCGCCTCGATGGCCACGGGTTCGAGATCCAATTCGGGGGCGAGCGGACCCGCCATGACGGCATCGCGCGACATCGAATCGAGATTGTCGCGGGTGATGAGCGGCTCGCCCGGCAGCGCCTCGAAGCTCAGCGCCTGCATGTAGGCCAGGGCATTAGGCAGCCGAACGATGCGGGCTGGGTGGCCGATTATCTGGCCGCACAGGCGCACGAGCGATTCAAGTGTATAGACGGTCGGGCCGCCCAGTTCATAGATCCGCCCTTGGGCGGCATCCAGATCGAGCGTGGCGACGATCGCCTTGACGACATCGCCGACATAAACCGGCTGGAATTTGGCGTCGGGCTTGGCAAGCGGCAGAATCGGGAAGAGCCGTTGGAGCGCCGCGAACACATTGAGGAAGCGGTCCTCGGGCCCGAATACGACGGAGGGCCGAAAAATCGTCGTCGCGAGCGGAGAGCCTGACAGCACCGCTTTCTCGCCATCGCCTTTCGAGCGCAGATACATGCTCGGGCCATCCGAATCGGCGTTGAGCGCGCTTATATGGATGAGCCGATGAACCCCCTTCCCTACGCAAGCGGCGACGATCTTCGACGGGAGATCGACATGCAGCTTCGCGAATTCAGGCCCATAAGGACGCCCGCGCCCGCCGTGCAGCGTGCCGACGAGGTTGACGACGGCGTCGGCCCCTTCCACGAAGCGGGCGAGTTCAATCGGGTCCAACGAATCCAATTCGATAACGTCGATCGGCAGCAACGTAAGACCGCTAGCGTGACTGCGCCGCCGCGTGGCGATGCGCACGTTCTTCCCGGCGGCAACGAGCGCACTGGCGAGATGACTGCCGATGAAACCCGAACCGCCGAACAACGCAATGGATTGATGTCGCATGTTCGCCTCTCCCTGCGGACGGCCGCGGCGACACCCCCGGCAGGCGCGCCGGACGCCTCGCGCGCGGCTCGCTTCAGGGCGTTTGAGGCAGGATGACCCCTAGCCGCTCCTTCAGCGATTGTGGACGGCCTTCGAACAGCGCCGCGTAGTAGACCGTGTTCGACAGCACATTCTTGACGTAGTCGCGCGTTTCGTTGAACGGGATGGTCTCGGCAAAAATCGCGCCTTCGACGGGACGCTGCAACGCCGCTTGCCATTGGCGCGGACGGCCGGGCCCGGCGTTGTAGCCGGCCGTGGCCAGCACGGCCGAACCATCGAATTGATTGTAGATCATCGAAAGATAGCTCGTGCCGAGCAGGATATTCGTGTCGATGTCGTTCATCTGCTCGCGCGAGAGCGGACCGAGGCCGATTTTGCGCGCGACCATCTGCGCCGTGGCCGGCATCAGTTGCATCAGGCCGCCGGCGCCGACCTCCGAACGCGCATTGATGATGAAGCGCGATTCCTGGCGGATGAGACCATAGGCCCACTCGACGTCGAGCCCCGTCGATTTTGCGTCGCGCTGCACGATGTCGCGGAACGGTGAAAGATAGCGCAGCGAAAAATCGTGCTCCGCTTGCGTCCGGTCCGCGGTATTGACGGTGCGGTCATAGAGCTCGATTCGGCGCGCGTATTCGGCCACGGCCAGCAGTTGGCGATCGCTCATCCCGCGCAGCGGCCAATTCCATTCGCGGTTGCCCTCGAGCCGCAGGTTGAGCGCGTAGAAACGGCGAGCAAGATCGAAGCCCGGTGTGTGGCTCGCGGCCTCGACTTCCGCATCCGTCACGGTCGTTTTGGGCGGCACGGTGGTTTTGCGGCCGAGTTCCTCACCGGCAAGCTGTCCGTAAAAATTGAAACCCGACGCGATGCGCCCGAATTCCTCATCCGCCAGTGCTTTGTCGTCGGCATTGCCGATCTGCTTGAGCGCACGAGCGTGCCAATAGACCCACGCCGGCTGATTGCGCAGTGCGCTCGGCATCTGTTCGATCGACCAGCGCACCATCGTCCAATCGCCCGCAAGCAGTGCGCTGCGCGTGCGCCACATATACGCCGGATACGATAGCGGCGCATTCGCCGAGAGACGGAACCAGTCCACGGCGGTAGGCACTTGGCGGGCAGCGCCCTGATAGCCGATCGTGCCCCATCCGATAGCGCGCTCGGCCAACGAGAGCGACGGGGCGATCGTCGCGAAAGTGGCCGCGGCCGTGATCACATCGTTGCGCGCCATCGTCGTGATCGCAAGCAGCGCGAGTTGATGCGAGGCAGAACTCGGGCCAACGCCGCGTGCGAGCAGCAGCGGCGGCGCGCTCGTCGCCTGATCGACGAGCGTCGGATCGGGGCGCGTCGCCCCGAGCGCATCGAATAGCCGGCTGCCGGTGCTCGCCGCATTTTGCTCGTAGGCGAGGCGGATTTGCTGCCAAACGTCGTCGTCGGTGAACTGGTGGTTCATCGCGAGCGCGGTGATGAGATCCACGCAGCCGTCGCCGTAGTACTTCGGCTCGACCAGCAGCGCGCGTGCCGCCTCCGCAACGTTCTCGCCGTGCGCGGCACGCGATTCGAGCGCGTAGCACTTGACCTGCGTATCGTCGTCGAGCACGAAGCGCGCATATTGCGCATCGAAGTGGCGCCAATCGTGGCGGGCACCCAGCACCGTCAGATAGTCGTTGCGCAGCCGGTCGGCGATCGCCTCGCCGTCGTGGCGCTGCAGGAACGAGAGCACGGGTGCGTCCGGCGCATCGAGGCGCGCGTGGCCGCTGCCGTCGAACAACTGGGGCTTGAGCTGGAAGTACTCGAGATACGACGGTGCCGGATAATTCGGGATCATCGCCGCAAGTTGCTGCGCGCGTGCCGCGTCGTTATTGCGGGCAGCCTCGCGCAAACGCACGAAGATCTGATCGTCAGTGGGCACCGCGGCAGCGGAGGGGCGGGCGTGGCGTCCGGCAGAGGCCGTGCCGCAGGCGACGAGCGCAACGGCGGCAAGAGCCAAAGCAGCCGCGCGATATACTCGGGCAAGGCGTTTCGACATCGTGGTTCGTGGAGCGAAAATTGAGCGAAAGCATAGCACGCAACCTTGCGACGAATACCAAGGCCGAACTGCGAAAACGCTTGCTTCAAGCGCGTACCGAAGCGGCTGCCGCGGGTCGCGCCGACGGTCCGCTCGGCGCGCATCTGCGTCAGGCTCTGGCGCGTTACACGCCTCACACTATCGGCTTCTATTGGCCGCTGGCGGGCGAGTTCGATGCGCGTCCCATCATTGCCGCATGGCTCGCGCAAGACGGGCGGCGCCAAGCCGCGCTGCCCGTGGTCTTCATGAAAGGGCACGCGCTGCAGTTTCACGCCTGGACACCCGATACGCCGATGCGCATCGGCCACCATCGCATTCCCGAACCGTCGCAGGAACAGCCGGTGTTGCCCGACCTGCTGCTCGTGCCCTGCGTGGGATTCGACGACGATGGCTATCGGCTCGGCTATGGCGGCGGCTACTACGATCGCACGCTCGCCGGATGGTCAGGCGCCGCGAAGCCCGTGACGATCGGTATCGCTTACGAGGCGTGCCGCGCAGCGCTGCCGCACGAGTTGCACGATATGCCGCTCGACGCGGTGGTGACCGACGCCGGGTTGTTCGTGAGCCCGCGCGAAACCGAGCCTTCGTGAGCGGGATGCCGCTACGCTTGACGAACTAAGTTCACAGAGAAGCCGCGGCACGCGCGGCCGCATCGTATAAACCCGATGCATTACGCATGAGTTGAGCGGCCTCGCCGATCTGCTCGTTGGCGAGCCCGCTTTCCGTGAGCGCGGCAATGAGACAGCTTTCTCTCACTTCGCGGTACTTGCGGCAGAGTTCCCGCCCCGCGAGCGTAGTCGAAAAAAAGACTTCCTTGCCGGTCTTCTCGCTTTTTACATACCCTCTACTAACGAGCTTCTTAAGGGCATACGTAGCGACGTGCGTGTCCTCGATATTGAGAACGAAGCAAATGTCGGCGAGCTTTTTTTTGCGCTCCCGGTGGCTGACGTGATGAAGCAGCGAGACCTCGATGGCCGCCATGTCCTTGGCCCCGGCCGCCGACATACATCGCACCATCCAGCGGTTGAACGCATTGCTGGCCGTGATGAGCCCGTATTCGAATTCCGATAGTTCGGCACTGCTCTCGGAGACAAGGTGTTCCGAGGACACGATCTTGGTCGGATGAGGCGACATGGCGGCTGCAACGGGCGAGGAAATGAGGTGTGCGAAGTGTACGCCGCAGCCTCACGAGGCGAGCAGTATGGGAAACGCTTATTGGTAAAATGTCGATAATTTATCGATAATACGTTTTGACTCAACGCGTGCCCGCGCGGCCGGCCCGTTCACCCGCGGCCGCCGCGGCTGGCCAAGGCTTAGATGACCGAACCTCGAATCTACCCGTTTGGCGATCACGCGCTTGTCTGCGAAGCGCCGCCGCCCGCTACGCTCGCCTGCCAGGAGCGCATCTGGGTACTGGCCCAGGCAGCGCGGGAATGGGCGCACGTGGTCGAGGTCGTGCCGGGCATGAACAACCTGACGATTGAGTTCGATCCGCTTCGCGCCGACCTGGAAGTACTCGCGCGCGAACTCGCGCTCGCGTGGGAGAGTGCCGTGGCGGTCGCATCGCCGGTGCGCGAAGTCGAAATTCCCGTGCGCTACGGCGGCGAGTTCGGGCCCGACCTGGAAGCGGTGGCGGTGCATGCCGGTCTCAGCGTCGATGAGGTCGTACGGCGTCATGCCGGTGCCGAGTACGTCGTGTTCTTCATCGGTTTTCAGCCGGGCTTCGCTTATCTCGGCGGCCTCGACGCATCGCTGCACATGCCGCGGCGCTCGGAGCCTAGGCTCGAAGTGCCGGCTGGGTCGGTCGGCATCGGCGGGGCTCAAACGGGCATCTATCCGGCGGCGTCGCCGGGCGGCTGGCAGTTGATCGGCCGCACCGCGGCCACGCTGTTCGATCCCGCCCGCCATCCGCCGGCCCTGCTGCAGCCTGGCGACCGCGTGCGCTTCATCGCCGCGGAGGTGACTCGATGATCGACGTGCTGCGCGCCGGCGTGCTTTCGTCGGTACAGGATCTCGGCCGCACGGGCTATCGTCATCTCGGCATCGCGAAAGCCGGTGCACTCGATGCGCTCGCGCTCGAAGTCGGCAACCGGCTCGCAGGAAACGCACCGCAGGCCGCGGCGATCGAAGTGACCGTCGGACCGATGGCGCTGCGTTTCGCACAGGCCACGCGTATCGCGATCACCGGCGCGCAATTTGGCGCGACATTGGACGACGTACCCGTACATAGTTGGTGGAGCCTGCCCGTGCGCGCGGGCCAAACGCTCGTATTGCAAGGTCCGGTGCGCGGCATGCGCGGCTATGTCTGCGTCCACGGCGGCATCGATGTGCTACCGGTGCTCGGCTCGCGCAGTACCGATCTCGCCGCACGCTTCGGCGGTTTGGGCGGACGCACGCTGCGCGACGGCGACAGGCTCCCGGTGGGTGCACCCGCGCGGCAAGGCGGCGCAATGGCCGTCGACGCACCGGCATTTGGCGTCAAGGCGCCTCAATGGTGCCGTTTCGCGGACATCGCGCGTCTACCGCTCCGGCGCGGCAAACACGCGGCCGGCTCTGAGCGAGCAGCGATCGTCCGCGTGCTGCGCGGCCCCGAGTACGACACCTTCGACGAAACCGCACGCAAGGCTTTCTGGGCCGACGAATGGAGCGTGACGCCGAGCAGTAATCGGATGGGCTATCGTTTGGCGGGTAGCCCGCTTTCGCGTGCGCTCGAGGCGGAACTGCTCTCGCACGCGGTCTTGCCAGGCACGATTCAAGTCCCGCGCAACGGACAGCCGATCGTCCTCATGGGCGATGCGCAAACGACGGGCGGCTATCCGCGGATCGGCGTCGTCATCGCGGCGGATTTATGGAAGCTTGCGCAGGTTCGCCTGAGCGGCGCAGTGCGCTTCGTGCGCTCGACGCGCGAAGAAGCGCGCCATGCGCTTGCAGAAGAACACGCGTATCTGCGACAGATCGATGCCGCAATCGCGATGCATGAAGAGCGGATGCAGCGACTCACGCGAGGCGCACCGGCTGCGCCGGTCCGGCCCGCGTGCGTGCCGCTCGAAGGTTGAGAAAGAGGTTGTTATGCAAATCGATTTGAACGCCGATCTCGGCGAAGGCGGCGACGCCGATGAAGCGCTGCTCGGTCTCGTCAGCTCGGCGAACATTGCCTGCGGCTGGCATGCCGGGGGCGCCAATGCCATGCGCGATTGCGTGCGCCTTGCGGTGCAGCGGGGGGTGGCGATCGGGGCTCATCCGAGCTTTCAAGATCCGGCTAACTTCGGGCGCAAGGAAATGCAGCTGCCGCCCGACGACATTTACGCCGGAATTCTCTATCAGCTAGGCGCGCTCTCGGCGATTGCGCAGGCCGAAGGCGTGCGCGTGGCGCATCTAAAAGCGCATGGCGCACTTTATAACCAAGCTGCGCGCGATCCGGCGATTGCGGAGGCCATCATCTCCGCCGTGCATGACTTCGATCCGTCGGTGGCCGTATTCGGGCTTGCCAACAGCCGCTTCATCGCGATGGCGCGCGATGCCGGACTCGTCGCGATTGAAGAAGGGTTTGCCGATCGCGGTTATCGCGCCGATGGCTCGCTCGTGCCGCGCACCGAGCCCGGCGCGCTCATCGACGATCAAGAGCAGATGCTCGATCACGCGCTTTCGATGGTGCGCGACAAGCGCGTGCGTGCCGTGACGGGGGGGTGGGTTCCGCTCGATGTGCGCACGTTGTGTCTGCATGGCGACGGGCCGCATGCGCTGGCGTTCGCGCAGAAATTACGCGAAACGCTCGAAGCCAATGGCATTGGTGTGCATGCGGTCTGTGTGCTGGCGCATTGAAGGCGGCGCCATCGTTCAATAGACAGCTGAACAGAGCGGATGTTTGCCCCTGGATGTCGTCGCATTTAATCATGCGGCCATCGTTTGGGCCCTTCGCTTGACGGCGACCGTGCAATGCACGCTTCTCCCATTCGCCAAAACACCTGCCCTACTCCGGCTCGACCACGAACCCCCGCTGCTGCAACAGACTCAACACCCCTTTAGGCCCGCCCAGATGCAGCGATCCAATGGCGACGAAGACCGGCCGGTTGGGCGCCGCGATCGCCGTCATCCGCACGACGAAACGGCGGTTGCGGTCGTACACGATCCGATTGTCCAGCATGCGTGCAACGGCCGGCGTACGCGCGAGCCGCTCCGACTTTGCCGACGCCCATGCCGCGATCGCATCCGCATCGCCGACGCGCCAAAGCCGATGCAGCGTCTTGACGTCGTCCATGTTCTGCGCCGGCGTTTGCGCCAGATCCTGTGCGAGCATCTCCCGCTGCTCAGCGAGCGAAAGGTTCGTGAACGCACGCATTTGCTCGGAGAGCGTTTCGAGCCCCACGATCTTCCCGCGCGTGCGCAGATAGATATTCTGTAATTGCGCCTCGGTTCCGTATTCGGTGAGTAAGCCTGCCGCGAGTGAATCGTAAGTTTCGACGAGCAGCGCAGCCAGCCACGGTCGGGTTTTCTTGATTTCGTCGAGCGCCGCCGGATTGCCGCGAAGCCGAGATGCGAGCCGGCGCCAAAGCGCTTCCGGCAAAAGTCGCGGCAAGCACGCGTAGGAACAAACGCCGTATCGAGACACGTCATCCTGCGATTTAAGCAAATCGTCGGGTGAAATCTCGAGCGCGAGCGTAGGGGATGCCGCCAGCGCAGCCAAAATCGGCGGCCTAAACGGCTGATTCTTCGGGTAGTCGTACGGATCGCCGACGTGCAACGTACCCAGCAGGTAGATCGTCGTCGTGCCTTTCGTGGCGACGTAAAAAGGCATGTGGGCAGGCTCAGCGCGCACCGGCCCGCTCGCGCTCGTGCCGCCGAAGTCGGGCGGCGGCCCATGAAACCCCGGGATCGCCGCACCCGGCGACGGGGAGGTGGCGGGCAAGCGTGGCGCCGCCTGCGTCACCGGCGCAGCGGCGGGCCCCGCGAATGCCGGCGAGATCAAGCCGCCCGAACGCGGATCGATCGCCAGCGTGAGCACCAACGTGAGGACGAGCACCCGCACGCGCCGCACTGAAGCGGCCAATAGGCCGCCCTCGCGCAAACGGCGCGCACGGTTACGCGCCGCCCGCGTTTCAGGCATCCACGTCCCCCACCTCCTCGGCGCGGTGGCACGACACGCGCCGCCCATCCACTTCGCGCAGCTTCGGTTCCTCCACTCGGCACCGCTCGATCGCATACGGGCAGCGCTGATGGAACGTGCAGCCCGAGGGCGGATTGAGCGGCGACGGCATTTCGCCTTGAAGTTTGATCTGCGTGCGCCGTTCGGCCTCGAAAATCGCCGGCGTTGCCGACATCAACGAGCGCGTGTACGGATGGCGCGGATTGGCGAAAATCGTCTTCTTGGCACCGATCTCGGCCACGCCGCCGAAGTACATGACCATCACATCGTCGGCAATGTGCTCGACGACGGCCAGGTTATGCGAAATAAAGACGTAGCTCGTCTTGAACTGCGCTTGCAAGTCCATAAACAAATTGAGGATCTGCGCCTGGATGGACACGTCGAGTGCCGAAACGGGCTCGTCTGCCACCAAGATGCGCGGATCCAGAATCATCGCACGAGCAATGGCAATGCGCTGCCTTTGTCCACCCGAAAACATGTGCGGATAGCGCTTCGCATGCTCGGGCCGCAGCCCGACCGTACGCATCATTTGCGCCACCCGAGCCGCACGCTCGGCTGGGCTTAGAGGCGTGTTGATGACGAGCGGCTCGGCCAGCGTCTGCTCGACCGTCTTGCGCGGATTGAGCGAGGCAAACGGGTTTTGAAACACCATTTGCACGCGGCGGCGCAGCGCATGGATCTGCGCTCGGTCGGCGCCCGCCACGTCCTCGCCTTCGATCAGTAACCGCCCCGAGGTGGGCGGTTCGACCATGGTCAGTTGCCGGGCAAGCGTCGATTTGCCGCACCCCGATTCGCCGACGACAGCAAGCGTCTTGCCGCGCATAAGTGAAAACGATACGCCGTTCAGCGCCTTCACCGTGGCATGGCCGAACATCCCGCGCCGCACGGGGTAGTGCTTGGTCAGCTGTTCGGCGATGAGCACGCGGTCCTCCTGATCCAGCGGCGCGCGCGAAGCTTCCGGTACTGCGTTCATCATGCGCCTCCGTGGTCGGTCGTGGTCGAGCGCGCTGCTTCGAGGTTCAACGGTTTAATGCAACGTGCGCGCGCCAATGTGTCGCGGGGATCGGGCGGATCGAGTTGCGGCCGGCCCTTGCGGCAATCGTCGACGACGTACTTGCAGCGCGGCGCGAACAAGCAGCCCCTCGGCCGGTCGTCTCGCCCCGGCACCATTCCGGGCAGCGCGGCAAGGCGCTTGGCACCGCGGTTGTGCTCCGGGATGGCCGCCAGCAACGCCTCCGTGTACGGATGATGAGGCCGCGCGAAAATATCCGGCACGCGATTGGTTTCGATCACTTCTCCGGCATACATTACAGCCACGCGCTGTGCAACTTGTGAGACCACGGCCAAGTCATGCGAAATCAAGACCAGCGCCATGCCGCGTTCCTGCTGCAGATTGACGAGCAGATCCATGATTTGCGCTTGGATCGTCACGTCGAGCGCCGTGGTCGGCTCATCGGCAATCAAGAGTTTAGGATTGCAGGCGACGGCCATCGCGATCATCACGCGCTGGTTCATGCCGCCCGACATTTGATGCGGAAACGCCGAGATCCGGTTCTTCGCATCGGGAATGCCCACCTGATCGAGCAGTTCGAGCGCGCGCCGATCGAGCGCCGCACCGCGCAACCCTTCGTGTAGCGTTAGCACTTCCTTGATCTGATACCCCACGGTATAGCTCGGGTTCAAACTGGTCAGCGCGTCCTGGAACACCATGGCGATGTCCTTGCCGATGATCTTGCGGCGTGTTTTCGCGGAAGCATTCAGAAGATCCTTGCCGTCGAACGAAATCTCGTCGGCCGTGACGACGCCGGGGGCGTCGATGAGGCCCATCAGCGCCATCATCGTCACGCTCTTGCCCGAACCGGATTCGCCGACAACGCCGACCACTTCACCCGGCGCGACCGTGAGGCTCACGCCGTCGACGGCGGGCGTGCCGCCGAACGTGACGGCGAGATTACGGATGGTGAGGAGAGTATTCATGTCATGCCAACCGTTTGAGTTTCGGGTCGAGCGCGTCGCGCAGCCCGTCGCCGAGCAGATTGATCGCGAGCACCGAAATGAGGATCGCCATCCCCGGCATTGTCACGATCCACCACGCGTTGTCGATATAGTCGCGCGCCGATGCAAGCATCGCACCCCATTCGGCCGTCGGCGGCTGCACGCCCAGCCCGAGAAAGCCGAGTGCGGCCGCATCGAGAATCGCCGAAGAAAAGCCGAGCGTGGCCTGCACGATGAGCGGCGCGGTGCAGTTGGGCAGTACCTGCGAGAACATGAGGCGCGGCGTGCTCGCACCGGCCACCCGGGAAGCCGTCACGTACTCTTTCTGCAACTCGCCCTGCGCCGAGGCGCGCGTCAAACGCACATAGCCGGGCAGCGCGACGATCGCGATCGCGAACATCGTATTGGTCAGGCCCGGGCCGATGATCGCGACGACGGCCACCGCGAGCAGCAGCGACGGCAGCGCGAGCAGCACGTCCATGGCGCGCATGATCGGCGTGTCGGCCCATTCGAAGAACGCCGCGCACAAGCCGAGCACGATGCCCGGGATGAGCGCGAGCACGACGGAGACGGTGCCGATCCAAAACGACATCCGCGCACCGAACATGAGACGGGACAAGATATCGCGGCCCGCTTCGTCGGTCCCGAGCACAAACTTCCAATTGCCGCCGTCGAGCCACGCCGGCGGAATCTTGACGTAATCGCGGTATTGCTCGACCGGGCTATGCGGCGCGATGAGCGGTGCCAGGATCGCGACGGTCGCCAAGATGAGCACGATGACACCGGCCCCGACGGCACCGCGATTGCGCGAAAAGTTGCTCCAAAATTCGCGCAGTGCGAGTGCGCGCCCGCTCGGCGGCGTGACGCTTTGAGGCGCCGCGTTTTGAATATCTGCCATGGTTGCGGGCTCCTTTAGCGCGTGTGGCGAATGCGGGGATTAAGCACGCCGTAGAGCAGATCGACGCATAGATTCACGACGATCACGAGCGATGCGATCATGAGGATGCCGCCCTGCACGACCGGATAGTCGCGCCGGCTGATCGCGTCGATGAGCCACTTGCCGATACCCGGCCACGAAAACAGCGTCTCCGTCAGCACCGCACCCGCGAGCAGCGTCCCCACCTGCAGCCCGATCACCGTCACGACCGGGATCAGCGCATTGCGCAGTGCATGCACGACGATCACGCGTACCGGCGAAAGCCCTTTCGCACGCGCCGTGCGAATGTAGTCTTCCCGCAGCACCTCGAGCATCGACGAGCGCGTCATGCGCGCGACGACCGCGAGCGGAATAGTGCCGAGCACGATCGCGGGAAGGATCAAGTGGCTCACCGCCGACCTGAACGCGCCTTCGTCGGGCGCAAGCAGCGCGTCGATCAGCATGAAGCCCGTCACATGAGGAATATCGTACTCGACGGCGATACGGCCCGATACGGGCGTCCAACCGAGCGTGACCGAAAACAGCATGATGAGGATCAAGCCCCACCAGAAGATCGGCATGGAATAGCCGGCCAGCGCCGTGCCCATGACGCCGTGATCGACCACGGTGCCGCGCTTGAGCGCCGCTATCACGCCTGCCGGCAGGCCGATCACGAGTGCGAACACCAACGCGCAAATCGACAACTCCACCGTGGCAGGAAAGCGCGCGAGAAACTCGCCCATCACGCTCGTGTTGGTGATGATCGAATCGCCGAGATTGCCGTGCAGCGCGCGCCAGACGTAATGCACGTACTGCATCGGCAGCGGCTCGTCGAGCCCGAGCCGATGCAAAGCGGCGGCATGCATCGCCGGATCGACGCCGCGCTCGCCCATCATCACTTCGATGGGGTCGCCCGGAATAAGGTGAATCAGCGCGAAGGCAAGAATCGTGATGCCGATGAATGTCGGTATCACCATTCCGATGCGGCGCAAAACGAATCGGAACATGGTTCGTCCCTATAACTTGCAGGATGAAAAATGCGAACGGCGACGAGGAGCGCGTGGCCCCTGTCGCCGGAGGTCGTGCGCAGCCCTTCCGGGCATGCCCGAAAGAGCGTACGTCATCGACACGATTACTTCACGCTGACGCCGTCGAAACGCGCATAGCCGAGCGGGTCGATGCGCATATCGATGACCTTCTTGCTCACCGGCTGGTACAGCGTCGAGTGGGCGATCGGGGAGAACGGCAGTTCCTTCGCGAAGATCTGCTGGGCTTGCGTGTAGATCTTCGTGCGGGCATCGGTGCCGATGGTCGAACGGCCCTTCTGGATCAGATCGTCGAACGGCTTGTAGCACCACTTCGAGAAGTTATTGCCGTTGATCGCGTCACAGCCGAGCAACGTGCCGAGCCAATTGTCGGGATCGCCGTTATCGCCGTTCCAGCCGATCAGCATCGTATCGTCTTCGCCCGCATGCGCACGCTTGATGTACTCGCCCCACTCGTAAGTGACGATCTTCGCCTTCACGCCGATCTTCGCCCAATCGGATTGAATCATTTCAGCCATCAAGCGGGCGTTCGGGTTATAGGGGCGCTGGACCGGCATCGCCCACAGCGTGATCTCCTGGGGTAAGCCGTTCGCATAGCCCGCCTTCGCCAGCAGCTTCTTTGCGCCGTCGGGATCGTACGATTGCGCCTTCAGGTTCTTGTCGTAGGACCACTGCGTCGGCGGCATCGGATTGGTCGCGAGCTGGCCGGCGCCTTGATAAACCGATTCGATGATCGCCTTCTTGTTGATGGCCATATCGAGTGCTTGACGCACCTCGGTGTTATCGAGCGGCTTGTGCTGAACGTTGTACGAAACGTAGCCGAGGTTGAAGCCCGGAATAGACGGCATCGCAATGTTCGGATCGGCCTTCAGCGTAGCGATGTCCTGCGGCTTCGGGTAGCTCATGACCTGGCATTCGTCGCGCTTGAGCTTCTGCACGCGCACGCCGGCATCGGGCGTGATCGAAAAGATCAGGTGCTTGATCTTCACGGCGCCGGCTTTCCAATAATCGGGATTGCCTTCATAGCGGATCGTGGCGTCTTTCGTGTAGCTCTTCAGGATGAACGGGCCCGTTCCGATCGGCTTCTGATTGATATCTGCCGCCTTGCCGGCCTTGAGCAGTTGGTCGGCGTACTCGGCCGACTGGATCGACGCGTACTCCATCGCCATGTTCTGAATGAACGGCGCGTTCACTTCCTTCAGCGTGAAGCGGACGGTATAGGGATCGACCTTCTCGATTTTGGTGATGAGTTTGTCGAGGCCCATGTCGGTGAAGTACGGAAACTGCACCGGATACGCTTTGCGGAACGGCTGATTCGGATCGAGCATGCGCTCGAACGTGAACACGACGTCGTCCGCGTTGAATTCGCGAGTCGGCTTGAAAAAATCCGTCGTTTGGAACTTCACACCGTGACGAAGGTGGAACGTGTAGACCTTACCGTCCGGGGAAACATCCCATGACTCGGCCAGCCCCGGTTCCACCTTCGTGCCCCCACGCTCGAATTCGACGAGGCGGTTGTAGACGGTGAAGGTATTCGCGGTGAAATCCGTCCCCGTCGTGTATTGGGCAGGGTCGAAGCCGGCAGGACTGCCTTCGGAGCAGTAAACGAGGGTCTTGTTCGGAATGTCGGCGGCGCGAGCGAGCGGCGCCCCGAGCGCGACCGTCACGGCGGCGGCTGCGATCGCGGTGACTCGCACGGCACGCAACAGTTTGTTTTCTTTCATATTTCCTCCAAGGATCAGGCCGGCCTGAGCCAGCGTACGCGGATATTACTGACCTTTGATTACCCGAACAAGCGGTCGGGTAAAGGCAACGCCCAGCACTTGTACGCGTTGACTTTGCGCGCGCCGCATGTTTAGTGCCACTAAAATTACGCGACGATTATGCCCCACTCCTTGGCTGGAAAGTATTGCCCGGCGTGTAGATCGTTCAGATGTGTTTCAACGCAGGGTTACGTGCATGCGTGGCGATGGCGGAAGCAACGGCCGAAGCGATAGTGAAGCGCAGCGCCGCCGTCACACGGCGGCGCTTCATGAAGCGAAGCTATTGAAGCCCGACGCCCCAAAATTGAGTCGGACCGAACGGATCGATCTTGAAGCCGACGACGTTCTTGCGAAGCGGCTGGTACACCGTCGAGTGCGCGATCGGCGTGAATGGAACTTGCTGCTTGAAGATCTGCTGCGCCTGCGTATAGAGTTTGATGCGCTCGGCAACGTCTTGGGTCTCGCGTGCCTTGACGATCAAATCGTCGAACGGCTTGTAACACCACCTCGCAAAATTGCTGCCGTTCACGGCGGAGCAGCCCAGCAGCACCCCGAGCCAATTGTCAGGATCGCCGTTATCGCCGGTGAAACCGATCAGCATCGCATCGTGCTCGCCCGCGTGCGCGCGCTTCACGTATTCGGCCCACTCATAGGTCGTGATCTTCGCGCGCACACCGATCTTCGCCCAATCGGCTTGAATCATCTCGGCCATCAACCGCGCGTTCGGGTTATAGGGGCGCTGCACCGGCATCGCCCACAAGGTGAGCTCGAAGCCATCGGGATAGCCCGCTTTCGCGAGCATTGTCTTCGCTCGCGCGGGATCGTAAGGCGCATCCTTGAGCGCCGCGTCGTACGACCATTGCGTCGGCGGCATCGGATTGACGGCCGCTTGACCCGCGCCTTGATAAACCGATCTGACGATCGCTTGCTTGTCGATGGCCATATCGAGCGCGCGGCGTACGTCGACGTCTCCGAGCGGCTTGTGTGCCGTGTTATAGGCCAAAAAGCCGAGATTGAATCCGACCTGGTGCGGCACTTGCAAATGGGGATCGGCCGAGAGCGAAGCAATATCCGCCGGGCGCGGATAGCTCATGACTTGGCACTCGTCGTTCTTGAGTTTTTCCTCGCGCACGGCCGGATCGGGTGTGATCTGGAACACGAGCTTGCTCACACGCACGATTCCCGGCTTCCAGTAGTCTGGATTGCCGTCGAAGCGGATCGTCGCGTCCTTCTCATAGCTGTGAAAGATAAAGGGGCCGGTGCCGATCGGATAGCGGTTCAGATCCGCGGCCTTCCCTGTACGCAGCAGTTGCTCCGCATATTCAGCCGATAGGATCGAGGCGAACGGCATCGCGAGTTCCGATAGGAACGGCGCGCTCACGGTTCTCAGCGTCATGCGCACCGTGTACGGATCGACTTTTTCGACCTTCGCCAAGTTCTTTGCAAGTCCGAGATCGGCGAAGTAGGGGAACACGGCCGGATATGCAACGCGCAACGCATTGCTCGGATCGCGCATGCGCTCGAACGTCAGCACCACGTCATCGGCATTGAACTCGCGCGTGGGCTTGAAGTACGGCGTCGTATGGAATTTCACACCGTGGCGCAGATGAAACGTATAGACGCGGCCGTCATCGGAAATATCCCACGCCTGTGCGAGACCCGGCTCGATCTTCGTACCGCCGTGCTCGAATTCGACGAGGCGGTTATAGATCGTGTACGCCGCGGCGGAGAACTCGACACTCGTCGTGTATTGAGCCGGATCGAAACCGGCGGGACTCGCATCGGAGCAGTAAACGAGCGTTTTCGCAGGCAGTTCGGCGGCTTGGCTGGCACCGCAGCCGAGGGCGGCATACGCCGTACCGGCCGCGGCCACGATAAAAGAAGTCAAACGAACGGCGGCAAGCGAACGACATACCGGCATATGCGCTCCTTCAATGACTATCGGCCAAGCGTAGCACGGGCTCATACCGTATCGACGCATTCAATGTAATACCTATCACATCGAACAGCAGCGAGACTCCCACCCGGCACTGACTGAACGGGTAAACACTAGGCAATTTTGGCATTGACGTGCGCTTTTGGCTTGCTAGCATTACGCGAACGTAATGCTTATTACACGGCGCACCGAACGGCGCATGTGAAATACAAGCTTTCATCAAAGAGGCCTCGTGGCGCGCCCCTCCGTACGGACGCTGCTCAAACAGCGCGAATCAACCTTTACCGTGGCCGAGCGGCGCGTCGTCGCGATCCTGTTTGCGAACTACCCCAGCGCAGCGCTGACGTCGATCTCGCAGCTTGCCGGTCAGGCGGGCGTCAGTGATCCCACGGTTCACCGGCTCGTCTTGAAGCTGGGGTTCGACGGCTACCCGGAGTTTCAGCGCGCGCTGCTCGCGGAAGTCGATGCACGAATGAATTCGCCGCTCTCGCGGCTCGAATCCTCGGCCGACGAGCCGCACGCGCAAGACATGCAACAAGCCATGCTCGGCTCGCTGACGGTCGCGCTCGGTAAGACCGCGGAGCAAGCGTCGCGCGAGGACTTCGAAACCGCCGTCTCGCTGCTGGCCGACCCGCAACGGACCGTATTCGGTTGCGGCGGCCGCGCGAGCAGTTTCATCGCGTCATGGCTCGTCGTGCTGTTGAGCCAGATGCGTCCGCACGCACGGCATGTCGAGCCGTCGCTCGAGCGCGGCTCGGAAGCCCTGGCCGATCTCGAAGCGGGCGACGTGCTCGTCGTCTACGACTATCGCCGCTATCAGGAAAGCGTCGTTCGATTCGCGCACGCGGCGCACGAACTCGGCGCGCGCATTGTGCTGTTCACCGACGAGTGGCGCTCGCCGATCGCTCACTTCGCGGACGCTGTGCTCGTCTCCCTCGTGCCGAGCGCTTCGCCGTTCGATACCAAAGTGCCGGCGCTCGCGCAAACCGAATCGATCGTGGCGGCAATCGTGCATCGCCTACCGGAGGAAGCCAAAGCCAGATTGAAACGCATCGAAGCCTTAAGAGCCGGACACGTCGCCGACGACCCGATAACCGGCCGTGCTTAACCGCCGATCCTCACCCAACCCTACAAGACCTCTTAGAGCAGACATCATGAAGAAGAACCCCGCACTTCTTGCCGCGCTCGCCGCCGCGTTCCTCGCTGCCGGCGCCGCAGCCGGCGGCGCTATGGCCGCGTCTCGCCCCGCCGTCGAGGCCTCCAACGGCATGGTCGTCACCTCGCAGCACCTCGCGTCGCAAGTCGGCGTCGACATCTTGAAGATGGGCGGCAACGCCATCGACGCCGCGGTGGCCGTCGGCTACGCGCAGGCCGTCGTCAACCCGTGCTGCGGCAATATCGGCGGCGGCGGCTTCATGACGATCCACCTGGCCGATGGCCGGGACACGTTCATCAACTTCCGTGAAACCGCGCCCGCAGCCGCCACCGCGAATATGTATCTGGATGCGGCGGGCAACGTGAAAAAAGGCGCGAGTCTGTATGGCTATGGCGCCGCGGGTGTGCCCGGCACGGTGATGGGGCTTGAGCTCGCGGAGCAAAAATACGGCAAACTCACGCGCGAGCAAGTCATGGCGCCGGCGATTCGTCTGGCCCGTGAGGGCTTCATCCTGACGCGCGCCGACACCGACATCCTCGATACGACGATCAAGCGCTTCAAGGACGACCGTGACGCGGCCCGTATCTTCCTGCGCCGGGACGGCACGCCGCTGCAGCCCGGCGATCGGCTCGTGCAAAAAGATTTGGCGAACACGCTCGAAGCGATTTCGAAGCACGGCCCCGACGCGTTCTACAAAGGCAAGATCCCGCAAGCGGTCGAAGCGGCCTCGAAGGCGGGCGGCGGCCTGCTGACGGCCGCGGACTTCGCGAACTACCGGGCTACGGAAATGACGCCCGTCACCTGCGACTATCACGGCTATACGTTCATCTCGGCGCCGCCGCCGAGTTCGGGCGGCACCACGATGTGTGAAATTCTCAATACGGTCGAAGGCTATGATCTGAAGGGGTTCGGCTGGCATTCGGCGACGGCGGTCCACTATCTGGCGGAAGCGATGCGCCACGCATACGCCGATCGCAATACGAAGCTCGGCGATCCCGCCTTCGTGAACAATCCGCTCGATCAGTTGCTCAGCAAATCGTATGCGGCGAAGATTCGCGCGTCGATCAGCGCGGACAAGGCGACACCGTCGATGGCGCCATCGCTGCCGGAGAAGAAGGAGACGACGCATTACTCGATCGTCGACAAGCAAGGCGATGCCGTATCGACGACGTACACGATCAACGGCCGCTTCGGTGCAGTGGTCATCGCGCCGGGCACGGGCTTTTTCTTGAACGATGAAATGGACGACTTCACGTCGAAGGTCGGTGCGCAAAACATGTTCGGTCTCGTGCAAGGGCCGAACAACGCGATTGCGCCGGGCAAGCGTCCGCTCTCGTCGATGGCACCGACGATCGTAACGAAGGATGGCAAGGTGTTTCTCGTGATCGGCTCGCCGGGCGGTTCGCGCATCATCACGACCACGCTCGAGACGGCGATCGACATCATCGATTACGGCATGGAACCGCAAGAAGCCGTCGACGCCGCGCGGATTCACGAGCAATGGCTGCCCGACGTCGTCTACTACGAGCCGTACGGGTTGTCGTCCGACACGCTGAAAATCCTAACGGGTATGGGCTACAAGATGGTTCAGCAAACGCCTTGGGGCGCGGCGGAGCTCATCGAGGTCGGGCTGCCGGGGCTTGCAGCGGATGGCTCGCCAAGCTCGGGCAACGATTCGGCCGTATCGGGCGCCGTGCGCGTGGGGTATTTCTACGGCGCGAACGACGAGCGGCGCCCGGCAGGTGAAGCGCTCGGTTATTGACCGAACCTGCGGACCCGGACCCAGCCCCACCGACAAAAAAGCCCGCTGGCTTTCGCTCGGCGGGCTTGGGTCCGGCCGCGTGCGCCGGGGCGTTCGGCGGGCACTCGGGCTGCGCCGTCTACGGGCGCCGCGGGTAGGCCAACCGCTCGCACACCGCTTTGGTCGCCGTGGCCGCATTGAGCGTATAGAAATGCAGCCCGGGGGCACCCTCCTTCACGAGCCGCTCGCATAATTGCGTGACCACGTCGAGCCCGAAGGCGCGAATCGCTTCCTTGTCGTCGCCGAAGCTTTCGAGCCGCTTGGCGACCCAGCGCGGGACTTCCGCCCCGCACATCTCCGAGAAGCGCATCAACTGCGAATAGTTGGTGATCGGCATGATGCCCGGCACGATCGGCACATCGACGCCGAGCTTGCGAGCCTCTTCGACAAAACGCAAATAGGCATCCGCGTTATAGAAGTACTGCGTGATCGCGCCGTCCGCGCCGGCTTTGACTTTGCGCGCGAAGTTCTCGAGATCGTGCCGCGGCGAGCGCGATTGCGGGTGGTACTCGGGGTAGCCCGCCACTTCGACACGGAACCAGTCGCCGTACTCGGCGCGGATGAACGCAACGAGCTCCGAGGCATAGCGCAGTTCCCCCACTGCGCCCATGCCCGAGGGCAAATCGCCGCGCAGCGCAACGATATGGCGGATACCGTTCGAACGGTATTGCTCGAGAATCGCCCGCAGGCTTTCCTTCGACGAGCCGATGCACGAAAGGTGCGGGGCAGCTTCTAGGCCTTCCTTGGCCATGTCCAGCACCGTATCGAGCGTGCCTTGCTGCGTCGAGCCGCCGGCGCCGAACGTCACGGACACGAACTTGGGCGCGAGCGGCGCCAATTGCGCGCGGGTCGCGCGCAGCTTCTCGACGCCCTCGGGCGTCTTCGGCGGAAAAAATTCAAATGAGATTTCGATGGAAGTCATGATGCGGGCTAGGCCGTATTCGTATTTATTCGAGCCGCGATCAGCCGAGGCTGCGGTTGCCGAAGATCAACGCCGACAGTAACCACGAAACGATGCTGTACAAGATCGAGCCGAAGAACGCCGCCCAGAATCCCGATACTTCGAAGCCTTTCAGGAGCGACGCCGCGAGCCAGAAGCAGAGCGCGTTGACGACCAAAATGAACAGCCCGAGCGTGAGGATCGTGACAGGCAGCGTGAACAGGATCAGCGCAGGCCGAATCACGGCGTTGATGAGCCCGAGCACGAGCGCGACGATGAGCGCCGTGCCGAAGCTGCGGACGTGGATCGACGGGACGAGGTACGTGATGATCAACAGTGCCAGCGCATTGATCACCCAGGTCAGTAGCACGGTCATGGCGGTTCCTTCGGCGTAGTAGTCGATTCGGTGGTTATCGGACGATTGACGGTGAGGCCACTGCTCAGATGCCGCGCGTCCCCGCGCGGCACGGTACTCACTTGTTATGGCGTTGAGATGGCCGCGCCGGCGGCGCCGCGATGCGCACCGCGGCGCTCCGATGCGCCTGCTCGAGCGCGCGGGGCACGCGGCGCGCAAGCGCGCGACGTGCCCGAGCGCGCGCTCCGATCAGTAGCGGTAGTGGTTCGGCTTGAACGGGCCGTTCTTCTCGACACCGATATAGCCTGCCTGCGCGTCCGTCAACTCGGTCAAGTGCGCGCCGATGCGTGCGAGATGCAGCCGCGCGACCTTCTCGTCCAGTTGCTTAGGCAGCACATAGACCTTGTTCTCGTACTGATCGCCGCGCGTGAACAACTCGATCTGCGCGAGCGTCTGGTTTGCAAACGAGTTCGACATCACGAACGACGGGTGGCCCGTCGCACACCCGAGGTTCACGAGACGCCCCTCGGCCAGCAGGATGATGCGCTTGCCGTCCGGGAAGATGATGTGGTCGACCTGCGGCTTGATGTTTTCCCACGTGTACTGGCGCGTCGACGCGACATCGATTTCCGAATCGAAGTGCCCGATGTTGCAGACGATCGCGTTGTGGCGCATCGCCTTCATGTGATCGTGGTTGATCACGTGGTAGTTGCCCGTCGCCGTCACGAAGATATCGGCCTTATCGGCGGCGTACTCCATCGTAACGACGCGGTAGCCTTCCATCGCGGCTTGCAACGCGCAGATGGGATCGATCTCCGTCACCCATACCGTAGCGCCGAGCCCACGCAGCGATTGTGCACAGCCCTTGCCGACGTCGCCGTAGCCGGCTACCACGGCAACCTTGCCCGCGATCATGACGTCGGTCGCGCGCTTGATGCCGTCCACGAGCGATTCTCGGCAGCCGTAGAGGTTGTCGAATTTGGACTTCGTGACCGAATCGTTGACGTTGATGGCCGGGAACGGCAGACGGCCGTCCTTTTCCATTTGATAGAGGCGATGCACGCCCGTCGTCGTTTCTTCCGTCACGCCCAAGATGTGCGCGAGGCGCGTCGAATACCAGGCCGGATCGATCGCGAGGTGGCCCTCGATCGACTTGAACAGCGCGACTTCTTCCTCGTTCGTCGGCTTGGCGATGACCGAGCGATCCTTCTCCGCTTTCGAGCCGAGGATCAGCAGCAGCGTAGCGTCGCCGCCGTCGTCGAGAATCATGTTCGCGAACTCGCCGTTCGGCCATTCGAAGATGCGGTGCGAGAACTCCCAGTATTCGTCGAGCGATTCGCCCTTAAACGCAAATACCGGCGTACCCGTCGTAGCGATGGCGGCCGCGGCGTGATCCTGCGTGGAGAAGATGTTGCACGAGGCCCAACGCACGTCGGCGCCGAGCGCCTTGAGCGTCTCGATCAGCACGCCCGTTTGGATCGTCATATGCAGCGAGCCGGCGATACGCGCACCCTTGAGCGGCTGCGCGGCCTTGAATTCTTCGCGGATCTGCATGAGACCGGGCATTTCAGTCTCGGCGATCGCCAGTTCCTTGCGGCCCCAGCTAGCCAACGACAGATCGGCGACGACAAAATCTTGATGTTTGGAATCGATAACTGCGGCGTTCATCACGCCCTCCTTTTCTAATGAGTTCTAGAAAAATAGACGTGAGCGCCGTTCGATGGAACTGGCATGCGCGCGCGACTAGCAATTGCTAGCACGCTCAGCATACCGTCCGATTGAATTCCGAGCCTGGCGGGTGGCCCCGTCGCAACGCTCCTCGGAAGTGGCTGGGATTGTAGCATCAATGCGCGCGGCGCTTAAAGCCGCTCATCCGCGCAGTTTTATCCCAGCGTCGCGCCCAGCAGGGGGGCGAGCAGCACCATGACCACGCCTGCGATCATCATCGTCAGGCTTGCAACGACGCCTTCCTCGCTGCCCAGCTCGCGCGCCTTGGCCGTCCCCACACCGTGTGCGGCTGCTCCGAACATTGCACCGCGTGCGAGCCGGCTGCGCAGAGGCAGAACGGCCAGCACGAGTTCGCCGAGCAGCATCCCGCATATCCCCGTCGCGATGACGAACAGCGCCGTCAGTTGCTTGGGCGCGTGAATCTCGTCGGACACCGCGAGGGCGAACGGCGTCGACACCGAACGCGTGATGAGACTGCGCGCAATATCGGGGGCAAGATGCAAGAGCTTGGCAAACGCAAACGACCCGCTGACCGCCACGACGATCCCGACCGTGACGCCCGACGCGAGCGAAATCCAATGACGCCGCATCAAATCGCGGTACTCGTAAATCGGCACAGCGAACGCGACGGTGGCCGGTCCCAGCAGCCACATCAGCCAGCGCGTATCGGCGAAGTAGACGGAATAAGGAATGTGCATGCCGAGCACAAGCGCGGCAAGCATCGCGGGCACGACCACGAGCGGTGTGAGCCAAGGCCGGCGAAAGCGCGCGTACAAGCGCTTGCCCAAGGCGTACAAAGCGATCGTCAGGACGAAGCATGCGGCGGCGACCCACTGCGGCTGCATCTCGGTCGCGGGCCAGGACAGAACTGCGGGGAGCGACATGACCTCTTCCTTGGGGATGCATGCAATGGCGGAAGATGCGCAGCGTCAGCGTCCGCCTTTGCCGTTGCCTTTCGTTGGGTTACGCTGCGTGCGGCCTCAATGCGCCGACGCGATCGGCACCGCTCGGGCGCGCCGCAGCGCGAGCGCGCGCTCGAGCCGCGCGGCCTGATCGACGGTGAACGCTACCGCGACCATGACCGTCAAGGTCCCGAAGACCACGACCAGCGCGAGCCGCCAGCCGTCGGACTCGAACAATCCGCCGTATTGCACCACCGCGACGGCCGCCGGCACGAAGAAAAGCAGCATGTCGGCCAGCAGCCAGTCTGCTCCGGCTTTGACCCAGCGCGGCGCGATCCCGCCTGTCAGCAACAGCGCGAGCAACACGGCGAGCCCGATCACGCCGCCCGGCACCGGCAAGTGCAGATGCCGCGCGGCAAAATCAGCCACCCACCACAAGGCGGCCAAGAATGCGCTTTGCGCCGCGATGCGGGCGACGCCGCCGAAGCGTTTGATCGACGTGCTGGTCATGGCAAAACCCCCTATTGACTTCATGAGGAAATGTTAGCCGGCGCACCTCCATAAATAAAATGAATTAAACTCATTCATGGCATTCCATTTTGGAACTAAAAGGAGCCGTCATGGAACTTCGCGCGCTGCGCTATTTCGTCGAAGTCGTTCGGCAACAGAGCTTCACGCTCGCGGCCGAGCGCATGTTCGTCACGCAGCCCACCATCAGCAAGATGGTCAAGGCGCTCGAGGACGAGATCGGGGCGCCGCTGCTGTTACGCGAGGGCCGTCAGATGGTGCTGACCGACGAGGGCCGCATCGTCTGTCAACGCGGGCAAGACGTGCTGGCCGCGTACGCGCAGTTGCAGGCCGAACTCGACGATGTCGGCACGCTCGGCCGCGGGGTGCTGACAATAGGCATTCCGCCGATGGGCGGCTCGCTGTTTACGCCCGTGATAGCGGCCTTCCGCCGGCGCTACCCCAAGGTGGAGCTCAAGCTTTTCGAACAGGGTTCGCGCGCGATCGAGGCCGCGCTCGTCGCGGCCGAGCTCGAGTTCGGCGGCGTGCTGCTGCCCGTCGATGCCCAAATGTTCGACGTGTTGCCCATGTCGCGCCAGCTGCTATGGGTCGTGGCGCGGCACGGCTCGAGATTCGACGCGGTGAGCGAGGTGCGGCTGGCCGATCTCGCGTCCGAGCCGTTCGTCTTTTATGGCGAGAGTTTGGCGCTGAACGACGTCGTCACGCGCGCCTGCCGCGATGCAGGGTTTGCGCCTCAGATCGTCTCGCGCAGCAGTCATTGGGATTTCATGGCCGCGCTCGTGCATGCGGGCGTCGGCATTGCACTGCTGCCGGCACCGTACTGCCGGCGGCTCGACGCGGCGCACTTCACCTGCCGGCCCGTCATCGAGCCGGAGATCCGCTGGGAGATGGCGATCGCTTGGCGCAAGAGCGGCTACCTCTCGCACGCGGCGCGCGCCTGGCTCGACGTCGCGCGCGAAACGCTGCCGGGACAGCCCGGCGACGACTTCGTCTCGACGCGCTCGGACAATGTGGGCGAAACCCCGAGCGGTGCGTGAGCTCCGCCGCGCACCGACGTTCGCCCATCGGCTAACGTTTCTCGCGCATCGCGGGGCGCGAGCGGCCCCCTCCGGAAGGTACGGCGCTGAGCGTTCCTTCTACACGGGACGGGCCGTGCGAACCTATCATTAAAGCGAAGCGCCCGGCACGCGCGGTCCATGCCTGCGCACCCAACGTCGGAGCCGCACGATTGCTTCGCCCCCGCACAGATCACGCACCACCTATCGAACGCATCGCAAAAAATACGCTCGCCTGCCCACGCCCAGACCAGGAGACGCTCACATGAAACCTCAGGCCCCGCCGGCCACGCACGAAGTCACGAATCAGGTCCCGCCGCTCGAGCACTACAACCTTTATGAGACCGATGCGGCACTCGCGGCCGCAGTCGAACGCGAAGGCGCGCTCTGGCATGCGCAGGCACTCGCGCGCGACGGCGCGCTGCTCGGCACGCCCGAAGTCATTGCGCTCGCCGGCTTGGCCAATCGCCACGCACCCGAACTGTTCACGTTCAGTCCGCGCGGCGAACGAATCGACACACTCGAGTTTCACCCGAGCTGGCACCGGCTGCTGGGCTTGCTCAGACAAGAAGGTCTGCACGCGCTGCCCTTCGATACACCCCGCACCGGGGCGATGGCCGCGCGTTGTGCCGGCTACTTTCTGCACGCGCAGATCGAATCGGGCTCGCTGTGCCCGCTCACCATGACGTTCGCGAGCATTCCGGTGCTGCGGCGAGCGCAGCCGTTATTCGAGCAGATCGCCGACAAGCTCTATGCGCGCGAGCACGATCCGAGCGATGCGCCGCTCTCGCATAAGCGCTCGATGATGGTCGGCATGGGTATGACGGAGAAACAAGGCGGCTCCGATGTCCGTACGAATCAAACGCGCGCCGCCGCAGCCGGCGCGGCCTCGGGACGGGGAGCCGAATACCGGCTCGTCGGCCACAAGTGGTTCTTCTCGGCGCCGCAATGCGATGCGCATCTCGTGCTCGCACGCACGAGTGCCGACGCGCCGCTCTCGTGCTTCTACGTGCCGCGCTACGCCCCGGACGGCACACGCAACGCCATCCGCGTTCAACGGCTGAAGGACAAGCTCGGTAATCGCTCGAATGCCAGCGGCGAGGTGGAGTTCGTCGACGCTTATGGCGTCATGATCGGCGACGAAGGGCGTGGCGTGCCGACCATCATCGAGATGGCGAACTACACGCGGCTCGATTGCGTGATCGGTAGCGCGGCCCTCATGCGCGCGGCGCTGGTCCAGGCGATCCATCACGCGCGTCACCGCGTCGCGTTCTCGCGGCGGCTCCTCGATCAGCCTCTCATGCGCAACGTGCTGGCAGATCTGGCGCTCGAGAGCGAGGCGGCAACGATCCTTTTCATGCGCCTGGCCCATGCCTTCGACGCGCACCTTGCGGCCGAGCGCGAAGGCACAACCGAGGCCGATGCCGAGCGGGCATGGCGGCGCATCGTGACACCCGCCGCGAAGTTCTGGATCTGCAAGCGCGCGCTCGAATTCACCGGCGAAGCGATGGAGGTGTGGGGCGGCAACGGCTACGTCGAGGAAGGCCCGATGGCGCGCTTCTACCGCGAAGCGCCCGTCAATTCGATCTGGGAAGGGTCGGGGAACGTCATGTGTCTCGACGTGCTGCGCGCACTCGAACGCGACCCTCAGGGCGTGCAAGCGCTGCTTGCGCAGTGGCGCGCCGATGCGGCAGGCGCGCCCGCGCTCGCGGCGGCGCTCGACGCGCTCGAGGCCTCGCTCGCCGCACCGGCCGAGTTGCGCGAGGCCGGTGCGCGCCGGTTGACGCAGCAACTCGTGCTATGCGCGCAAGCGGCGTTGCTGCTGCACGCCGCGCCGGCAGACCACGCGCAGGCATTTGTCGCGACGCGTCTGGCCGACAGCGGCGCGGGGCTCGCGTGCGGGCGCGTCTACGGCACGCTGCCCGCCGCCTTCGATCATGGCGCGATCGCCGCCTACGCGTTCGGCGCTTGAATGAGCCACACGAGACTTATACGGGGGTCACACGGGCCAAAGCGGCCCTTCCTGCATCGCACCGATCTGCTCGCGCAACTCGAGCACGCGCGCTTCCCAATATCGCTGCGTGTTGAACCACGGAAACGCGGCGGGAAAAGCGGGATCGTCCCACCGGCGGGCCAACCATGCCGCGTAATGGAGCAATCGCAACGTGCGCAACGCTTCGATCAAATGCAGCTCGCGCGGCTCGAATTCGCAGAAGTCTTCGTAGCCGGCCAACAAATCGGCTAGCGCTAGCGATGCGTCCGCGCGGCCGCCGGGCAGCAGCAGCCACAGATCCTGAATGGCCGGGCCCATCCGGCTGTCGTCGAAATCGACAAAGTGCGGGCCCGCATCGGTCCACAGTACGTTGCTCGCATGGCAGTCGCCATGCAACCGCAGGTGCGCGACCTCGCCGGCCGCTTCGAACGCTTGCTCCACACCTTCGAGCGCGCGCGCCGCCGCCGCCTCGTACGAAGCGCGCAGCTCGCGTGGCAGGAAATCGTGCGAGAGCAGAAAGTCGCGCGGCTCATAGCCGAACGTACCGATGTCGAACGTAGGCCGCGCCATGTAACGCTTGCATTTGCCCACCGCGTGAATGCGGCCGATGAAGCGCCCCATCCACTCGAGCGTGTCGCGCCGATCCAGGTCCGGGGAGCGCCCGCCCCGCCGCTCGAACACGGCAAACCGGAAGCCATCGAATGTATGCAGCGTGTGCCCATCGACCGAGCGGGCGGGAACCGCCGGGATCTCGGCTTCGACCAGCTCGGCAACGAATGCGTGTTCTTCGAGAATCGCCTCGTCGGACCAGCGCTGCGGACGGTAGAACTTGGCGACGACGGGCGGGCCGTCTTCGACGCCAATCTGGTAGACGCGGTTCTCGTAGCTGTTCAGGGGCAGCAAACGCCCGTCGGTGCGCACCCCGCTCGCAAGCAGCACGCTATCGAGCGCATCCAGCACGCAATCCGGGGTGAGCCGCGTAAATGGATGCGTGGCCGCCGAGCCACGCAGGTCTGGGGAATCAGGGGAGAAAGGCTCGTTCATCCCGGCATTGTGCCGTATCGGCGCATCCCGCGTGGGTTCGCCCCGCGTGGGTTCACGCGGCGCGGTGGGGCGTCGCCTTGGGCTCGCCGCCGGTCGGCCTTGCGGTATCCCTGCTCGCGTCGGCGCACACGCTCAATGGACGAGGGCGCCGGCCGGGCGCGCGACGAACTCGCCCGTATCGATTAGATCCTCTAAAAAAAACGGTTCGGTGCTCAACTGCAGCGACGAGCCGGGCTCTCCGGCAAACCAAACGACCATCGCCATATCGCCGAGTATGCGCATGACGATTCCGCGCGCGCCCGACGGCACGGCGATATGCACCGACTTGACGATCGAACCGACTTGCATGATGTGTCCCCCCAGGGTGTCTAACGATGACTCGATTGTTCACGGAACCGGCAATTGAGGAAAGCCGAATGTAACGGTCTATTGGCCGCTATTTCTCCTTATCATCCTTACAACCCACTGACTATGCAAACAGCGCCGACTACCGGCGGTCGTGCGCGGATCATGCAACTCATGCAACTCATGCGGCGTTCGATGCAGGGTGCGCCCGTGACGACTATAGTCCAAGCATAGCGCGCGCCGCAGACGCGCGATGCCGCAGCGCAACGTACGGCCTACCGATTGCGCACCGAGAAGTGGAATTAGAAGGAGGTAATCGATGAATCCGTTTTCGCCACGCGACACGCGGCATGCGCGCGGCTCGCGGCGTCGCCACGGCGTGCCGCTGCTGTGCAGCGCCGGTCTCGCCCTTGCGCTTGCCGCCTGTGCGCACAGTGGCTTCGACGACGTCAAACCCACGGCCACGACCGCCTATCATTCGGCACAGCCCGGGGCGGTGCAGCCGTCCGCGACGCCGCAGCGTTGAAGCCGGTTCTGATCGCGCACAAGGGTGAAGGTCACCGCACCCTTTCTCGAACATCGCTCGCGCCGACATCGGGCCGCAACATCGGGCCGCAACGTCGGTACCGCGAGCGCTGCCTGACTACCTGACTGCCTGAGCACCGATACGCTCGGCGCCCCGCACTCGGCACCGCGGGGGCGCCGCATCGCACTGAGGGCGAATGCATGGCCGGCGACTGCAGGCAAACCGCTCTCTGTCTCCTATACTCGATCAATGCGCGTGCAGGCATATAGCGTTGCACTGCAGCGACACACGAGGGGACAAGCATGCCGACAACCTTCACCATCAGCGACTTCATCCTAATCATTCCGATGGCGCTGGCAGGCGCGCTGTTCCTGGACGCGCTGCCCACGTCGTCGCGCTTCATCCACAACATGCTGCGCGTGCTGGGGGCGCTGCTCGGCGTCGTCTTTGCCGTGGTGCTCGTCGAAGGGCTGCCGGCGCTGATGTAGCGGCCGCGAACGCTCGGGGGCGAACGCGGCCCAAGCGCCTTAGATGGGCTGATCGGTCGAGGGCTTCTCCCAGAGATTGATGCCGCCTTCGGTCGCATAGCGGTCGATCTCGGCAATCTCTTCACTCGAGAAAGAGAGATTGGCGAGCGCGCCGACGTTCTCTCGCACTTGCTCCGGGCGGCTCGCGCCGATCAGCGAGGAGGTGACGCGCGCATCGCGCAGCACCCACGCGAGCGCCATTTGAGCGAGACTTTGGCCGCGCCGCTCGGCAATCGCATTGAGCTTGCGCACATGCTCGATGTTCTCGGCGCTCAAATGGCTTGCATGCAGCGACCCGCCGCCGGGTTTATTGATGCGGGCGTCGGCCGGCACACCGTTCAGATATTTCGACGTCAGTAGACCTTGTGCGAGCGGCGTGAACGCGATGCAGCCGGCCCCCACTTCATCGAGCGCACCGAGCAACTCTCGTTCGATCCAGCGGTTGAGCATGTTGTACGAAGGCTGATGGATGAGCAGCGGCACTTTATGCTCGCGTAGCAACGAGGCCATTTCGCGCGTCTTCGCCGCCGAATAGGAAGAAATGCCGACGTAGAGCGCCTTGCCTTGATGCACGGCGCTCGCGAGCGCGGCGGCGGTTTCCTCGAGCGGCGTGTCGGCATCGAAGCGGTGCGAGTAGAAGATGTCGACATAGTCGAGCCCCATCCGCTGCAAGCTTTGATCGAGGCTCGCGAGCACGTACTTGCGCGAGCCGCCGCCCCGCCCGTACGGGCCCGGCCACATGTCCCAGCCCGCTTTCGTCGAAATCAAGAGCTCGTCGCGGTAGGGGCGAAAGTCGTCCTTGAAGAGCCGGCCGAAGTTCGTCTCGGCGCTGCCGTAGGGCGGCCCGTAATTGTTGGCCAGATCGAAGTGGTTGATGCCCAGGTCGAACGCCGTGCGCAGGATTTCGCGCTGCGTGGCGAGCGGCGTCGTATCGCCGAAGTTGTGCCATAGGCCGAGCGATAGCGCCGGCAGCTTCAAACCCGAACGACCGCAGGTGCGGTATTGCATGTCCGAATAGCGGGCAGATGCAGCTTCATAGGCCATGAGAGTCCTCGTCGGATACGTGAGTCAATACGTGAGTAGGTTCCCCGCCGCGATCGGCTGCGGCGCGGAGTTCAGATGCAAAACGATGGACCGGGGGCGGTAAGTTTCTTACACTGCCGCCTGCTCGAACCATCGAAGAGAGAGTCCATGATTAAAGTCATTTCCGCAGCGTTGATCGCGGGTGGCGTCGTGCTGCTGTACTTCGGCGGCCAGTCGTTCCACTCGTTCGCCAACGACATGTCACGCGTCTTCACCGGCGCGCCCACCAACAAAACGATTTGGCTAATCGCGGGCGGCGTCGTTGCGACGCTGGCGGGCATCGTCGGATTGACGGCGTCCTCCGGCAAGCGCTGACTATTCGAGCGGTAGGCCTCAGCGAAAGCCGCGCGCCCGATTCGACGCTCACAGCGCGACCTCGGGCTTGGCGGCCGAACGTGTGCCCGGCAGCGGCACATTGCTCGCGCCGTGGTACGTGAACACCAGCGAAAACTTGACGTCGCCCGTCTGGTTTTGCCCCGCCGAATGCAGCGTGTTGCAATGAAAAAAGACGACATCGCCGGCGTCGAGTTCCGGCGATACGGCACCGCGAATCAGCGCTTCGTTCTCGGGCACCTCCGCGCGGAAGAATTTCTGCGCGTCGAATCGTTCCGAGGTGAATGCCATGGCGTGCGACCCCGGGACGAACCAAAGCCCCCCGTTTTGGATCGTCTCCCCGCCGAGCGCGAGCCATGTCGAGACTAGGTCGTCGCGTTCGAAAGACCAATACCGCGCGTCACGGTGCCAACCGGTCAAGCTACCGTACGCCGGATGCTTCGTCATCATGCAATTGTGGTGCGCCCGAGAAAGACATGGCGCCTCCCCGAAGTACAACTCCATCCAGCCCCTGATTTCAGGCGCCGTCGCCCATTCGCGAAACAGCGCATCGCGTCCATAAGCGTCGAGCAGCCGGCGCACCGTATGCCCGCCCGGCGCATGCTTGGACTCGGGCGCGCCCGGATAGCGCAAGTCGGCCTCATATTCGAGCGGTTGCGCCGCCTCGTTTAATTGCTGCAGCGCAACGGCCTTGAACGCCGCGCACCGCTCGGGCGAAACGAGCCCCTTTACGACGACAAAGCCGCGCTCGCGCAGCTCCCGCACTTGTTCTTTTTTCGATTGCGCTGACATGAAACCTTCCTTGCTCAAGGGCCGCTGGGAGCGGAAATGTTTCATTTTACGGCGGGTGCGAGCGGTGCGTCGCCCGGGCGCATGAGAGCCGGTGTCCGCACGACTTACGCACGTCACGATTCGCGTGTAGTCTGCCTCGAATGTCGATTGTCATCACCGGCTGCCTGCGACTCGATTTCTCGTCGCGCACCGTCGCCTTACCGCCCCATTTTGCCCTAGCCGCCCGCGCCGGCCCACGTCCGCCCGATGCCCGATACATCGAACGGCACGGCCGTTGCGTCGATGCGGCGGCCTCGCCGACGTCGCGAGGCGGCTCACCGCACTCCGTTCGCCATGCATAAACGTCTCGCTTTCCGTCATCGCCGCATAACGCTGGGCTCAGCCCGCCCGACTTACCGCACTTCGCTGCGCGCACTGCGGCATCACGCGACGCGCACGCGTGCGCTTTCCCCCCGGCATCAGCCGGTGCCCATGAGTCCCAGCGAGCCGGGCGGCGCCATTCGCGCCTGGCTGCAAAGCGTGCTTTCAGCCCTGCGCACGGGTGCGCGGGCGCGCCGTCTGCTCCTGCGGCGATTCCTGCGCCGCGCGATAATCCGCCGCTCAGCGCTCGGGCATGCCAAGCGCGGAACTAGGATGGGCCGCAGCCGTCGACCGCGCCGGCTCTTGGCAAGCGCAGGCTGGTTTTCATTCGCAGCACGCTAGCCGAAACGCGTGGCAAGCGCGTTGGCGCTCGCACGGCCTCGCGCGCGCGTAAAATTGGTCTATCTCTATCGATGGGCCTGGCCGCACTCGGCGGGCATGCTGCAATGAATACGCCCACTCCCGGACATCCTAGGCGCAAGACCCCGTCCAAGCGGACATTGAACGTCCTAACCGCGCTCGTCGGCGTTGGGACACTAGCAGCCGGCGTCGGCTGGCTCGTCTACAGCTGGATGACCGATCTCGAAGTGCCTTACTTCGCCATTCCGCTCGTGCTTTGCGTCCCCGTTATCGCGGCGGTTGCCTTCCGCAACTGCTGGGATTGAGGCGAATCGACCGGCGCGCCTACGCCAGCCCCGCGCCCGCGGCGCGGGCATGGCGCTTGCGCGATTAAACGACCCTTCCCGCTATGACGAAGGAGCGTTCCGATGACGACCCGATCGACGACTCACCGCGAGCCGCACCTCGTGTGCGCCGCCCC